>Ga0105091_10000244_pt1 | contig 21965 bp, 20 predicted proteins | sample PPLLak1March2015_FD_87022 | JGI IMG/M metagenome (GOLD analysis project Ga0105091, IMG submission 87022) | Freshwater sediment microbial communities from Prairie Pothole Lake near Jamestown, North Dakota, USA - PPLs Lake P7 Core (1) Depth... | ecosystem: Environmental > Aquatic > Freshwater >... | reverse complement strand
AGTTCCGCCGCGAGGACCGTGCTCGGGCAACCCTTCATTTATCGCGATTTCCAGCGCGCTCAAGATTTCTTCGCGAGTGTGCCTGAGTTCTTCTTCTAATGTTTTTTCTTCCCCACTCTGGGCCTTCCAAGCCAACTGTCGCAGGTATCCCTGGTCGGCGCCGAGGACGTGCTGTGTTATCTTTTCCAGGTCCCTGCCACCGCCGCGCGGGCCTTTGCGCAGCTCTTTGCCTTCTGCCATTTGGACTGCGTGATCAAATGCCCGCCAGTAAGCCAGGAGCAGCAATTTGTAGCGCTCGAGTTCCTTTTGAGTGACCGGCTCTTTCTCCGCCTCTCCCGGTATCGCGGGCGCGCCGAAATCGGTGGTCGTGTCACCCTTCAGCCGTTCGGTCACAACAAATTCAGAATGATTTGAAGGAGGCTGAAATTTAACCTTAGCGTGTCGCACGACTTGAGCGTACCTCAGCCCATAATCAAGTAATGCTTGCAAGGCTGATTCTTCGTCCCGCCCGCTCCTGCTCCAACCGGGCCAGTCCAGCGCGCTGGCAAAGGTTCTTTTCTTTCCAGTTTCAATCAATACGTTGATTATTTCCATAAACGTGTAACGCTCCTCACTCTTCCGCAAGATTAGCATCGTCCCGAAGGGTTTATTCGATCAATTTGAAGGTTCAAGAGAAACCTTCGGGACGTTATCTACTCGCAGCTGCTGATCCCTGGCTCGGGGGTGCCGCCGGGTGGCGAAATTGGAGGCCAGGTCCCCTCGTTGAATTCCGAGACGTAGCCACGCAACGTGCCAAAGTTGCTGTTCCAGATAAAAACATCCTGCTTGAGCACAGGGTCATACACCTCTCCGGGTTTGAACAGGCCGAGCGGAAAAGAAGTAAAGACGATGTTGCTGCGCGGCATCTGGGTGCCCAGACAAGCCAACTGGCTGATCTGCTCGGGCGTAAGATCGGTCTGAATGTTGTCCATGAAGGAAGAGATAATAGCTGGGAGCCGGAAAATGGTCCCAGGGCGTTCGATTTCTTTGCGTAACGCACACATGACCAGGTTTTGGTGTTTCGCACGCTCAAAAACGCTTATGTTACGGATGCGCGCCAGGGTCAGCGCCTGCTCGCCGCTGAGATGTTGCGGGCCTTCCGGAAAGACCAGCCGCGCGCTGCGGTCCGTTGACGTGCGCCCGTCGATGCCACCTTCAGGGATCGTGACGTCCAGCCCGCCGAGCGCGTCCACCACGTCCACAAAGACGTTCATGTTGACCACCACATAATGGTCCACTTTCAGGCCGAAATTTAAGTCGAGGGTGCGCGCCAGCAGGCTTGGCCCATGCTCAGGGTTGCCATAGGCGTAGGCGGTGTTGAGCTTTTGGCGGTCCGTTTTTAGGTTGCGTTCAATCCCGGGAATCTTCACCCACAGGTCGCGGGGGAACTCCAAAGCGGTGACGCGTTGCGCCTGAAAGTCCACTCGAACCGCGCGCATCACGTCTGCCCGTCCGTAACGGTAATCGTCGGAACGTACGTCGGTCCCGATGGCAAGGACGGTCATGGTCGGCAGGTCGTTACAGGCCAGGAAGGGGGAGGCCGGGGTTTCGGTATCGAAAGATAACGTAGAGGTCCCCTCTGGGGATGATACAAGTGTGGAGGTCGGTTGTGAAGCGGGTGTGCCCGGCGAAGCTGTCCAGGTGGCGGGCAGTTCCCAGGCTGTCGGATATTCTAACGCGGGGCCCAACGGCCGTTGACTCCAGGCCTGGTAAGCCTGTGAGGCGATATAGAGAACTACCAGTAAAGCACTACAAGCGATGGCAGATAAAATGCCAAGGGTGATTTTTTGTGAACTTGACATAGCTAAACTCTTGTTACATTTTACTATCTAAAGGCTCCGGTTATGAATGTGGTCTCTTTGAGAATTTCCGTGGTAGATACCCGGATTTGGGGGTGAGAGCGTGAGTACGCAGGCGGTGAGCGGCGCGGTACGGTATAATTTGGTGACGATTTTACAAATAGTTATGAAATTTTACGGAGGTGTGTAATGGCCACTCAAATATCGCGCGAAAAAGTGTTTTTTGCTTTTAGTCCGGCTCTGAAGGAGATCGCCCGCATCCCTCAGGGGGAAGAGGTGGTCATGGAAACCCATGATTGCTTTGAGGGCCAGATTCAAACAACCAATGACCTGGTGGATTCCCTCGATTGGAATCATGTTAATCCAGCGACAGGCCCCCTGTATATCGAAGGTGCTCTACCAGGTGATGTGCTTCGTATTGATTTGCTAGAGATCAGCGTCGGTAAACAAGCCAGCATGGTTACTTTGCCGGGGGAGGGGGCATTAGGCGATGTGATCACGGAGATGGAAACTTCAATCTTAAAATTTGAAAACGATCAAATCGTTTTCAAAAATAAGGTCCGAGTTCCAATGCGACCGATGATCGGTGTGATCGGGGTAGCCCCTGCGGATAGTGCGGTCCCGAATGGTACCCCTGGCCCTCACGGTGGAAACATGGATTGCACCCTGATAACCGCCGGTAACAGCATCTACTTTACTGTTGGCGTGGAAGGCGCGATGTTCGGAGCGGGCGATCTGCACGCAGCCATGGGCGATGGAGAGATCGTCATTTGTGGGGCAGAAACCCCCGGCGTTGTGCGCTTCAAAGCGGAAGTGGTCGATTTAAAAGGTCTCCCAACGCCATTCATCGAAACGGAAAAATTGGTGGCTGTCATTTATTCTGCGCCAACGGTCGATGAAGCGGCAAGCCTGGCGACCCACCGTATGGCCAAGTTCCTGACCGATTTCGTGAAAATCCCTTTGAATGATGCCGGTATGTTGATGAGCCTCGTCGGTGAATTGAAGTTTTGCCAGGTGGTGGACCCCTTGAAGACAGTGCGCTTCGAATTTCCGAAGGCAGTCTTAGCAGAATATGGCTTCCAATTGCGAAAATAATGTGGGTTCTTCAATCTGGGCTTAACGTCCCGAAGGTTGAACTTGAACCGATTTTGGTCTTCAGCAACTAACCTTCGGGACGATTTCAACCGATAAAAAAGATTGGGCGTACTGCAATGTGGCCCAATCCTTTTTTCTACAGCGAGAATATGCATGCTTATAGATCAGGCGGATAATAGGTTCAATATGAACTGTTCTGTGGGGTTCCCGATCCCCAGGTAATTCAAGAAGAAACCGCCAAGTATCAGGATGACTATTACGGCCATCACAATGTAGTCGATCCTCTTGAATATCAGTTGACGACGGTAAGTGCGTTTGCTGATGTTGTAGTCAAAGCCTCGCGAAAGGATCGCGATGGCGATGTCCTGTGAGCGTTCCATGGTCGCGACAAAAATAGGCAACAGCAGCGCGGTCAGCACTCGGATGCGCTTGAAAAGGTTCTTTGGCTGCACATCGTAGCCGCGCGCTTTTTGCGCGTCTGTGATCTTCTGGGTCTGTTTGGTGAGAATGCCAACGGTGGCAAAGCCAAGTGTAAGGGCAACTCCCATCTCGGGAGGCAGTCCATGGCTGGCGATCCTGACCACGAGGAAACTCAAGAGCAGGCAGACTGCGTAAACAATCAGGTATTTCACGAAAGGGGGCAAAACAAGCCTCTCAATACCCTGGTTGAATTCCAGTAAGGCGATGATGAAAAATATTACGCTCAGCAACAGAGAGACCAGCAGGTCTGTGCGCAATTTGAATTGCTGTTCGCGCTTCGTGATTGTCAGGGCCAGGTCGACCGGGGGGGTTGAATAAAGCATAAGATGGACCGAGAGCACAACACTAAAGAACCGGAAGAATACCGCAATACCTCGGATAATTCCCTGCACTGTTACAGGAACGAGTTCGGCAGGGGGGTACAGATAGAATAAGAAGTAAGAATTTTCTGGGGTGAAAAAAAGTATCTGGAAGACAGAAAATGTAAGGAAAATCACAACGAGCACGCGCAGATTCTTATTTAGAAGTTTTTTGTTGATCGCCTTTGTCCCCAGATAATATAACGAACCGAAAACGATCGCCATAATAATCGGATCAACAATAACCACAGCAAGAAGTGTGATTCCGATAAATATCAGTAATTTTGTACGGGCGTCTAGCTCATGAAGAAGAGAATTGCCCTTTTGAAATTCGATCGCCATGGGATTAGGTTGCTTTTGGGAGGATGTGTTGAATAGTTGGGATCAGGTCATCAATTTTGACGAGCCAGGGTGGGATACCATGTTTGCTGAATTGACCGGCGATTTTTGTGACTTCGGGAAGATCCAGATAATTTTCTTCCATAAAACTTCTGTTCGAAATGAGATCTCTGATAGGTCCATCGAATGTAATTTCGCCGGATTTCAACACAATGGCGCGCTGTGCGTAATTTGCTGCATATTCCATCTGGTGCGTGATCATGAGCACAGTTGTGCCCATTTCATTCAAATTTTTGATGATGCTAAATATGCCTTCGGCCATCTGGGGATCTTGACCGGTCGTCGGTTCGTCTATTATCAGAATACGAGGTTTAAGAGCCAGAACCGAGGCAAGCGCTAAGCGCTGTTTTTGGCCTTTGCCCAGGTCAAAAACTTCGGCGTCGATATAAGCGAGCAAATCGACAATTTCAAGTGCCTCATGGATACGTTCTTCGTATTCAGAAGCTGGAATGTTATGAGCTCTAAGTCCGAAGATCACCTCGTCACGTACTTTAAAGGTGACGATTTGATGGTTGGGGTTTTGAAAACAAAAACCTACATCCTGTGCCAGTTCGTGGGTTGGTGTCTTAGCGACATCTTTACCGTTCACGAAAATTTTGCCCTCTTCAGGTTTTATTAAACCAATCAGATGCCGAACCAACGTGGTTTTACCAGAACCGTTCCGTCCCAAGATTGCTACTAACTCCCCTTCACGTATAGTCAAGCTGATATCCCTAAGGGCTTCCGTGCCTTGAATATATGAATATGACACATCTTTGACTTCAATGATGGGCTTTCCATCGGGAACGGGTTCTTGTAAAAGTGAACTATTTGCCTGAATAGTTCCCAGGTCATATTTGCTTGAAAGTTCTTTATAAAAAATTTCAGGTGTAAGCGGTTTTACTTGATGCAGGAATTTTTCGGACAGTCGAATAATTGGGGGACGGGTAAAAATTTGCGGAATATCTCCTAATGAAAGAACGTCTTCAACTGTTCCATCGCGTACGATTTCACCCTGGTGCATTACAACAATCCGGTCTACCAGCGGGATAACTTCCTCAAGCGCATGTTCTACGATGACGAGGGTCTTTCCACGTTTCTTGGCCACGTCGATAATCAAGCGAAGCACCTGTGCTCTCCCAGCCGGATCGAGATTCGCCAACGGTTCATCCATGATGTAGATATCCGGTTGCACCGCGTATACCGAGGCGATAACACAAGCCTGTTGCTCGCCGCCGGAAAGGTTGTAAGGCTCCCGTTCCTCATAGCCCTCGAGTCTGGTAGCCTTAAGGGCAGCCACTACGCGTTTATTGATTTCCTCACGTGCAACCCCAAAATTTTCAGGTCCAAAAGCCACTTCGTCTGCAACGCTGCTTGTCACAAGCTGACTTTCCGAGTCTTGAAATACCATTCCCACAAGCGATGCTAACCCCCCGATGCGAGCTTTTTTGGTGTTGTAGATTCGTACCATGACATTACCCTGAAGATTCCCTTCATGGAAATGGGGAATCAGACCATTGATACAACTACATAGGGTCGTCTTACCACTCCCGGCTGGGCCTGTGATTAAGACTATCTCACCTGGTTCGATTGATAAGTTGATTTCTTTTAGCGCGGGAATATTGGAGCCTTCATAGTGGAAGGTTACATTTTGAAAATCAATTTCAAATGTCATTGGAATATTGGATGATGGTTTTTATATTATATAGAACCAATACCCCAAGTTGTACTTTAACTTGGGATATTGGTCAATAATAGTGATGTAAGAGTATTACCAAAGCGGACGGCGGAAGCGTTCAGGCAGTGCTGCCATGATGATTGTCGTTACGATCGTGGTAATGAAAGCTTCTGGTGCAGCTCCTGCTTCAAGTGCTCCAAGGAGGGCGAGGAAACCACCGTATTCCGGATCGGGGTAAAAAGCGATCAAACCGACTACGAAGAGTGGAATGACAACCAGGAAGTAATACCCGAGCACCTGTGCTGCCCACAAGCCTAAATATACGGTCTTATTGGAGCGAAACCGCCAGCTCAAATTCTTATACAAGAATCCATTATAGATGCCACCGATGATATGAGCAAGCAAGCTGGCCAATGGTATTCCAGGTTCAGCGATGCCCGCTAGTATGCCTATGACGATACCGCCGATTGGGCCTGTAAGCGAGGCGCCAGTCGTGGTGAAAATCTCACGCGGGTCGGTGACTACCGGAGTACCCGGAATCGGAATGGTCACTCCCGCGAGTACGAGTGCGAGAGCAGCACCTCCAAATGCTGCGGCAACACCTACCTGGCGTGCGGAAAGAAGTGGTCGGCGCTCACTTTCAATTGAGGAATCTGTATTTGACATCCTGTTCTCCTTTGGCTAATGGGATTTAGACTTTTATAAACCCCGCAGAAACTTATAAGCTAGTAACCCCGATTTGTTTCTTAAGTTTCTATGAGCTTTCATATATCCCTTATAATCCCGCTGCAATGGATATCCTGACGCGTATCAAGGTCTTTCTGCTCGGCCTGGCGGTGGTGCTTGGTACACTTTCTTCAGCGCTTTCCACCTTCGTGGTGTCACGCAGCGTGCGCAGCCAGTTGAACCGCATTTTGTTTGTTATCTTGCGGCGCATTCTCGAGAGCGTGATGCGCTTCGCGCGGAACTTTGAGCAGAAGGATGCCATCTTCGCCTACTACGCGCCGATCGGTTTGATGTTGCTGGTGCCGACCTGGTATGTGCTGATGACGGCCGGTTATGCGGCCATGTACTGGTCGCTGGGCGTGGCCGACCTTTTCACGGCCATCCGACTGAGCGGCTCGTCACTGCTGACGCTTGGGTTCGCCGCCCCGGATGGTTTTCTGGTCACCCTGCTGGTCTTCTCCGAAGCGACGCTGGGCCTGATCCTGGTTGCGCTGCTGATCGCTTACCTGCCGACGATGTACTCTGCTTTCTCGCGTCGCGAGGAGTTCGTCAACCTGCTCGAGGTGCGTGCGGGCGTGCCGCCTTCCTCGGTCGAGATGTTACTGCGCTTCAACCGTATCCACGGGCTGCAGAGACTGGCCGAGTATTGGAGTTCCTGGGAAGTCTGGTTTGCGGACCTGGAGGAGAGTCACACCACCTTACCGGCGCTGGTCTTCTTCCGCTCGCCGCGTGGGTGCCAATCCTGGATCACCGCTGCTGGTACGGTCTTGGATTGCGCCGCGCTGACCCTTTCGGCAGTGGACGTGGAATATACGCCATCGGCCGCCCTGTGCATTCGCGCGGGATACCTCTCGTTGAGGCGCATTGCGGCCTACTTCGATATCCCCTATCCGCCCGACCCGCATTCTCCGGGGACGCCGATCAGCATCAGCCGGAGTGAATTCGAGTCTTTGCTGGACCAGCTTAAGAAGGTAGGCTTGCCCTTGAAAGCGGACCGGGAGCAAGCCTGGCAGGACTTCGCCGGCTGGCGCGTCAACTACGACCGTACCCTGCTGGCGCTGTGCAACCTGGTGATGGCGCCGCCGGCTTTCTGGTCCAGCGACCGCGCGCCAAAGATGAAATTACCGCCTTTATTCCTGCCGGGGAAGAAGTAGACCTTTTGCATGGGCATCTGAATAACCCCAAATTCTGGCTGCCGAAGGCCAGCAACACCTTTCACGGCGCGATATCTTCGCCCCAAGCGCCGCATACCTCGCAGCCGGAGTCCCGCTGATGGACAGTGAATACTACATAGAAATCGCTGTGGTCAATGGCAGCGCTGCCAAGACAACCGGTGCGCAAGTCGCTGATTTGGTTGAAGTCACCTATCGGGATTAGGCTATAATTATTACATGTTTTTTCCGAAAGTACTTTCTCTGGAAAAAGATACAAGAATCGAAAAACGTTTAAAAAAGCATACATTGAGACCCCGGAGGATTTTACGACCTTTGGGGTCTTCACTTATCCGGTGGTGTAATGGCTGAAGCCCCTTTGGTTGTCGAAAACCTGAATTTCCGTTATCGTGATCGTGAAGAGCTGGCAATCCGGGAAATTTCTTTTCAAACTAATCCCGGGGAAGTATTGTTGATCGCTGGCGCGAGCGGTTGTGGAAAAACAACATTGATTCGCTGCATTAATGGTTTGATTCCGCGTAGTTATAAAGGCGATATGACCGGTCAGATCTTGATCTTTGGAGAAGATGGCAGGGATTGGAAACTCTCGCAAGTCTCACAACGCATCGGGACAGTGTTACAAGATCCGGAGAGGCAAATCCTGGGCACAAAGGTGCTCAATGAAGTAGCCTTTGGATTGGAAAATCTGGGCATGCCACGGGAAGAGATTTTCCCACGGGTGGATGAAGCGCTCGATTTTCTAAAGATTTCCCACCTCAGGGATCGCGAGACATTCAACCTGTCGGGCGGGGAAAAACAAAAGGTGGCATTGGCGGGTGTGCTTGCCATGCGACCATCTATTTTGTTGCTTGATGAACCTCTGGCAAGTCTCGACCCGGCCAGCGCGCAGGATACGCTCGACACGGTCCGCCAGCTTGCAAATGAAGGGATGACCGTTTTGATGGTGGAGCATCGCGTTGAAGATGTTTTGCGTATCAAACCGGAACGGGTAATGTTCATGAGCGAAGGGCAAATCCGTTACTTAGGGAATCTTGCGGGGTTATCTAGAGTAGTGAACTATCACGAAGTTAAATTGCCGGCAATAGATATCGTCGAACGTGCGAAGTGGGATCCGGCTCCAACCGAGATCAAGGTGCTTCCTGGCGTGGCAGGCCAGGGGGTAGAAGATGAACCGCCTGTACAGAGCAGAGCCGAAGTGGAAGCGGATGTGTTGGTCAAGTTCGAGGATGTCGCCTTTGGTTATGAAGCCGAAAGCGAAGTTTTGCATGGTATCAATCTCGAGATCAAGCGTGGCGATGTGATCGCGGTGCTGGGTCCGAATGGTTCGGGTAAGACCACATTCGTCAAACAGGCGATTGGTTTGCTGAAGCCGAAAGCGGGGCGCGTGCTCGTCAATGGGCGCGACACGCGGGAAGCGAGCGTTGCCGAGATTGCAAGCACCCTGGGTTATGTCTTTCAAAGTCCCAGCCATATGTTATTTGCGCCGACTGTGCGCGAGGAACTTTCTTTCGGCCCGAAAAATCTAAAACATGCCAAGGATCAGATTGAAAAGGAGGTGAAAGAGGCGTTACAGACAGTAAACCTTGCTGATTATGAACAGGACCCACCGCTGGCTCTTTCATTTGGCCAGCAGAAGCGCGTCAGCATTGCGGCCATTCTGGCCATGCGTTCACGTATTCTGGTGATGGATGAACCAACCGCCGGGCAAGATTATCAAAATTATATGAACTTCATGGACTCAATATTGCAAATGCCCGGCTTCGAGGCAATTTTATTCATCACCCACGATGTGGACCTGGCTGTGATCTATGCCAATCGCATTTTGATGATTGCGGATGGGCGTCTTGTTGCAGACGGTAAGCCGCAGGATGTGCTTCATGATTTTGACCGGCTCAGGGCCAACCGCCTCATCCCGACCTCGCTGCTGGAGCTCAATCTCAAGCAGTTCAGTAGAACAGGCCGGTTTATGAGGGCTGAAGCGTTGGCGCATGTTTAAGTCAAAAAGGAGAGAAGAAGATGGATAATAAACTTACTCAAGTAGCTCTTTCGCTTGTCGCTGTCTTGGCGATTCTGCTCTTGTTGGTGTACGGATTGGGTAGCGTCAACGAGCGATTCCAGACCGGCGAGAATGCGATCTTGCGCTTTGTCTTCGTTATTGTCGGCCTGCTAGCCGTATTCCTGGTTTACTACTTTACTCGCGATAATGCAGCTTGGGAAGTAGGTACGCGTGAGGTAGTGTGGATGGCGATTGGAGCAGCCCTCTACGCAGTTTTCTCGTACTTGTTCAACGGGACCGTGTTTGTCGTGCCTTCTCTCAGCCAGGTAGCTCTCCGGCCTGCCATTGCCATTCCCATGTTTTTCGGCTACGCCTTTGGGCCGGTGGTCGGTCTCTTCACGGGTGTGATAGGCAACACGTTTGGCGATGCCTTGACCGGGTTCGGCCTGTTCCCGCAATGGAGCATGGGGAATGGTCTGGTTGGATTTGTAGCCGGTCTGCCGTTCCTCTTCAGGGATAAAAAGAAAAGCCTGGACACCGTTTTGTGGGTTGGGGGCGCGTTGGCGCTCTTGAGCGCGGTGTTGTATTTCCTCAACCGGAACCAACCGAACTTGATGTTCTTCGACCCAGCCAACAATATCTTTGGTGATGCAAACATTACGCTCTTCGCTGGCATTTCGATCCTCGTTGGTTTCATACTGGTGGCGATCGTCCGTTTTGTCTTTGGCCAAAACCTGGATATCGCTGCAGCAGTGACTTGGGGTATGCTGGGAAATATCATCGGAATAGGTTTTGCCGCCATTTCTGATATCTGGATCAACGGATATTCCCCGGTAGCCGCAATTGTAGGCGAATTCCTGCCGGCGGCCGGACCGAATTTGATCTTTGCTGCAATCCTGGTTCCACTGCTGGTCGGCGCCTATGCGTCGGTACAACGGCAATCAGGTCGTTAATCAAGTTAATAGACCCTGAAGGTTTCCCGGCGGCCAGCGGTAAAGCCTGCACGCGAGAAACCTTTAGGGTCTGCTGCTGAATTATGTTAGTATCCTGGCGTTATCGGAAACGCGAAAATTCCATCATCCAAAAATTTGACCCGCGTGCGTGGCTCATCTTCTACGCCTGTTACTTGTTTGGAACCGTTACCTTTTGGGATGTTCGCTATTTACTTCCATTTTTCATTGTTGCCCTCTTTGTCCTTTTCACATCGGGCGTGAGATGGCATGAGATTCGCAGGGCTTTTCTCTTTATCTTAGGCTTTGTGTTCTTCTTCGCGATTCTGACTTTTCTTACCGGACGTGGTGGGGTTGAACATTATCAAGAGGAACATCTTATCCGCCAATTTAAGGCTCCGTTCTCGCTTTTTGGCTGGACTCCTACTCTGGATATAACCATTGAGCGAATTTTTTATGCCCTCAGTCAGTTGGTGAAAGTTTCCAGCCTGGCGATTATGACCATCTTGATTCCATATTCACTCGATCCAAGACTATATGGGATCACGTTTAAGGGATTGGGTTTTTCCGATAAGATTGCCTACGCCATGGATCTGACCATGCGCTTCATTCCGACCTTTGCCCGCGATTTCCAACTGACTATGGATGCCCAACGCGCGCGCGGGTATGAACTCGAGAAGTTGAGCGGCGGGTTGATCGAACAAGTCCGTAAGATGGGACCAATCTTCGTGCCGGTTACGATCCACGCGATCATCGGAAGCGAAGATATTATCGACGCTATGGATTTGCGCGCTTTCGGTGTTGGTCCGCGCACGTGGTTGGATAAGCTGGAGCGAGATTTCAAAGACCGTGTACTGATCTGGTTCGGCCTTGCAATCCTGGTTGGCTCGATTTTGTTGGGATTATTTGGTTACGGTAATTTCTGGGTGCCGGATGCTTTGTTGCATTAGCGGGTGCTTGAACTACAGGCGTCTAGGGAACTTGCCTGACAAAAGCAGCCGCTGGTAAGGCGGCTGCTGTCTTTTCTGGATGAAAAATCAACGCACCCTGATCTGGTCTATTGCGACCGTACCTACACCTGCCTGGCCCGCGCCCTTGGTGGAAATGGCGAAATCGATTTTCCAAATTTTCGAGGGAACAACAGACTCATCCTGCCTGCAGCCAGTATCAGTCCAACACATGAACTCTTTGTATGGGATCGTGATTTTCACCCACCCCTCTGTGGGGGTTGCATTCGAAATATCGTAACTAAAAACGGCGCTTTTGCGCTTAGCATCAGGGGGATACAAAATTTTGACCTCGAGCATGTTTCTAGAGCCCTGACCTCGGAAATAAAATCTCATTTCCTGTGTGCCTTCGGGAGGGGTGACATCCACGATTTTAGACAAGCCCGCATATCCGTAAGGAACAATGGAATAGATGAGCTCAACTGCCTGCTTTTCGTGACCTTTACCCAGCATGATTTGGCCCTCGTTCCCCTCTACCTTGTAAGATTCCCACCCATCCAGGCTATTCATAGAATCGATCACTGTTCCAGGCTTGATGATAAGAAACGCAATCAGTAATCCTAGCGCGGCACCGACAGAGAGACCACCGAATATCCATGCCCATCCAGGGCGATAATCCGTTGGTTTGGTTTTTTCTATTTGTTTGTTGGCTGTAATTTTCGCAACAGCAATGGATGTGAATGCCCCAATGATCGCTGTGAGAATGGTTGCAAGTGCAGTAATCAGTGTGTCCGACATATGCCCTCCCGTGTTGATGTGAATGCATAATAAATATACAACCAAGCGCAAATAAAATCAATTCAATGAACAACATCTGTTATCAAAAAAAGCAGGCTGTGCGAAAAACTGTTAAAACGAAACAGTGACCGCCAAATATTGCGGTCACTGTTTATTCTTATCCAAACGTAGCGGCGAGATATTATCTCGCCCTACTTTTGATCACTCCTCGAGGGTGCTGATGTCACCTTCGGGTAAACCTTGCGCGCGCGCTTTCAAGACTCGTCGCATGATCTTGCCGGAGCGCGTTTTGGGGAGTTTATCTACGAACTTGATCTCCTCGGGTTTGGCGATCGGGCTTAGATGGGTCGAAACATGCTGCCGCAGCTCCTCGGCCAGTTCTAGCGAGCCAGTCCTGCCTGCTTTGAGCAGGACAAAACAATGGATCGCCTGTCCTTTGACTTCGTGCGGCAAGCCAATTGCAGCCGCCTCGGCAACAGCCTCGTGGCTGACCAGGGCTGATTCAATTTCAGCCGTTCCCAGGCGATGCCCGGAGACCTTGATCACATCGTCCACGCGGCCGATGATCCAGAAGTAGCCGTCCTTGTCACGCTTGGCCGAATCGCCGGTCATATACTTGCCAGGATATTTGCTCCAATATTGGTTGACATAGCGTTCATCATCTTTGTATACAGTCCGCAGCATGGCCGGCCAGGGATTCTTGAGTACCAGATAACCTTCCTCACCGTCCGGAACAGGATTCCCATGGTCGTCCAAAACTTCGGCCTCCTGCCCAAAGAAGGGACGCGTGCCTGAACCAGGTTTAAGCGGCACAACGGGGGTCGGCGTGATCATGAACATGCCGGTTTCAGTCTGCCACCAGGTATCCATAATGGGCGCTTTTCCCTTGCCAACGACATCGTAGTACCATTTCCAGGCTTCAGGGTTGATCGGTTCTCCGACGGAGCCGAGCAGCCGCAAGGATGAAAGATCATGTTTGTTTGGCCAGGCGGGCCCAAAGCGCATCAATCCACGTATGGCGGTCGGCGCGGTGTAAAGGACGGTAATCCCATAGCGTTCTACCATTTGCCACCAGCGGTTCGGGTATGGATAGGTTGGCCCGCCCTCGAACATGAATGAGGTTGCGCCTAAAATCAACGGCCCGTAAATAATGTAAGAATGACCGGTCACCCAACCCGGGTCAGCAGCGCACCACCAGCGGTCGTCATCCTTCAAGTCAAAGACATATTTGAGCGTGGCATACGTCCCCACCATATAGCCGCCGTGCGTGTGCAGGATAGCCTTGGGTTTACCGGTCGATCCGGACGTGTACAGGATGTAGAGTGGATCTTCTGCATCCAGCACCTCGGTGGGACATTTGCCGTTAGCGATGGGCAGTACCAGCATATCGTGATACCAGTGGTCGCGACTTGCTTCCATCGGAACGTCGTGGCGTGTGCGCTGGACTACGATAACGTTTTCCACCGAGGGACAGGACTTGAGGGCCTCGTCCACAGTACGCTTGAGTTCGAAAATCTTGCCGTTGATCCATGAGCCATCTGCAGTGATGATCAACTTTGATTCACTATCATCGATGCGGCCCTTCAACGCATCTACTGAGAATCCGGCGAACACCACCGAATGGATGGCACCAATCTTGGCACAGGCCAGCATGGCAAACACAATCTCCGGGATGCGCGGCAGGTAGATCGTCACGCGGTCACCCTTGGTCACGCCCATGGCCTTGATAATATTGGCGAAGCGGTTGACTTCGCGGTTGAGCGAATAGTACGAGTAAGTTCGCTCTTCCTTGCCATCCTCACTAACCCAGATCAGCGCCAGCTTGTTCTTGCGCCAAGTCTTTACGTGACGATCCACCGCGTTATGGACGATATTGGTCTTTCCACCCACAAACCACTTGAAAAAAGGTTTGTTCGAGTCATCGAGCACTTTATCCCATTTCTCGAACCATTCCAATTCCTCGGCGCGTTCGGCCCAGAAACCTTCCAGGTCTTTCAAGGCAAATTCGGCCATTTCCTCCCAATTCTGGACGACGGCCTGAGCAACGACATCATCTGATGGGTAATATACATCCCCCTCCAATTTGGGCTCTGTTTTTAACATACGTTTCCTCCATAGGCGATAGATTTTGTCTAATATACTGCAATTTGCCTCTATAGGCAATGACCAGTGAGGGTTAAAACACAAACCAGGTGGAAGTTGCCCGGCTTGATAAATTGCTCTTGTCGCTGTGCACGGCAGCGAGGACTCTGCCCCGAGCATATTTTAAAATTATTCGATCACATCCAAAAAACGATGCCAAAGTCCCACTAGTGGCAGGAACCAGGGAACCCCGTTATATAATCCCAGTGGCGCGCCGGGGAAAGGGTAAGACGCAAAGGGATGCTCTTTGATCGTGCCATTCAGCATGGCTTCAGCTACGGTTTTGCCGAGATAAGTAGCCATTGCTACGCCGTGCCCTGCATATCCCATCGCAAAATACACTCCATCCACCTCGCCCGCATGCGGCATCAAGTCAAAGGTAAAACCCAACGTCCCGCCCCAGGCGTACTCGACTTTCACATCCCGCAACTGTGGAAACACCTCGATCATTTCACTGCGCAGGATTTCGGCGCTCTGGCGTACGGTCCGCTCGTTTTCGGGGAAAAATGCTGCCCGACCGCCAAAAAGCATGCGGTTATCACCTGACAGGCGGAAATAATTCAGGAAATGCTTGAAGTCGAAGATCATCCGGTTTTGCGGGCTGAGTTCGTAGGCCAGCGCATCAAACAGTGGCTCGGTAGCGATGATGAACGATCCGATCGGCAGGATCTTGCGGCGTAATTCCGGCACGGCGGGACCACTGTACCCATTCGTTGCCACAAAGACGTTCTCAGCGAGAAGCGATCCGCGCTCCGTTTCGACCAGGAAGCGCTTCTCTCTCCGCCCGAGCCTGCCGACTCGCGCCTGGGTATGGAACGTGGCCCCGGCCCTTTCCGCTGCCGCTGCCAACCCGGCCATATACTGTGCAGGATTCAATCCCCCGCTCACTTCATCCACCAGCCCGCCGTAATACCGGTCGGAACCGATTTCTGCAAGTTGGTCGCTGCGTGAGACAAGCCGCACGGCATGCTTGAATTCCTTTGCCATGAACTCGACTTCTTCTGCTAAGAGATCGTAATGTTTAGGCTTATTGGCCAACAGCAAATGACCCCTGCGGGCGAAGCCGCAATCGATCCCCTCTTCTTTACAAAGATTCTCAACCGTATTGATTGAATCCAGCGAACACTGGAACAGGCGTCGCGCCAGGTCATGCCCGTAGCGCCTGATGGCGGTCTGCATGGGGATCTTCAACCCGGTCAACACCATGCCCCCGTTACGCGAACTGGCGCCCCAGCCAATGGTCCTGGCTTCGAGCACAGCCGCGCTCACACCGCGCTTTGCCAGTGTTAATGCGGCGCTCAGGCCAGTGTATCCGCCTCCGATAATAGCCACATCGACCTTTTTGGGGAGTGGCTTTGCCTCATGCCCGGATGGCATTTCAACGGTATCGTGCCAGTAGACTTTTTCTTTGAGCATGTTCCCTCCTACACAAAAGACCTGACAGGTTTCACCCCTCAACTCATTACGGGATGGTTCGTAAAAAACCTGTCGGGTCTGCCAGATTACGCAAGGATCGTTTTCCAATCCAGCATATCGGTCGCAACGTGCAGACGATGGTCATCGTCCACAATCTGATAGGTCAGGTTGCTAAAGGTCTTTTGGGCGATCTCGCGTACTTCCTCGAGCGGGACAACGGTATCCAGTCTCCCATGGATGATGGTCGTCGGAACGGATACAGGCTCAAGGCCTAGGAAGGATGCGAATTCCGGCAGCATGAGCGCAGGCGCCAATAGAACTAGTTTTCGTACCTGGTCCGGATGGTCGCAGGTGAAAATGGCAGCCATCAAGCCTCCAAAGGATGAGCCGATGATGGTCCAATCTTTTTTCACTCCTAGGATGGGGTAGAGTGCTTTCATCCGTTCCTCGAGTGGGCCGGTAAAGTCGGGTACGACCAGTTCCGGGAATGAGTTGCGGATAACCCCGGCCTTATAGGTCTGGCTGCTGCTTTCCAGTCCGTGTAAGAAGATCATGTGACGGGTCATGCTACCGCTCACCTGCCGTTTCAAAGCGCAGAATAATTGCTTGGATTATGCTACCGGCAAGGAAGAGGCCTCCTGCAACCAGATACCTGGCTATCGGTGACAAATTGGAAAATATATCCGAGATTAGAAAAGCGCCCGCCAGTGCAGTAGCGAACATAACTCCCCATTCTTTGGCCAAACCTAGTATGGCAGCCCCAAGCACTGCACCCACAATAAAAATTATCCAGTTTGAGCCGGAAAGGCCGGTTCCAAAAAACGTTTGGATCAGATCACTGCCATATTCGGAAAGCAGAAAGCCTCCAAAGAGAAAACCGGTCACAATGTAGCTGCCTTCCGGGTAAACCAGATAAGGCAGAACACTGATTGCGCCTGCGGCTGCGATCAGTAAGTAAAACATCCAGGGCGGGGAGTCTGCCGTAAGGAGCGTGGTCAGTTTCAGACCTACCAATAAACCAAGGCCGAGTGAAAAAAGCCAGTCCATATCCCGGCCAAGAAACAGCATCAATCCACCAAAAATACCTTTCGCGATATTTAGCATGGCATACCATCCATTTGGGTTAGATAAAATTTCTCCAATACCGAAATTTTACTTGATAATTTCCACCCTTTAGAGGACAAATTACTCAGTTCGTCGTACGTTTTTGGCGGACCAGGTTGCGCAACCTGGACTGCAACTCCGGGTGGAGGATGTTCAGAATGCGCCTCACGGTGACTACTGTGAGAGGGTTCGCAGATTTCTCCAAAATTTCGCGCAGGTAATACTCTGTCTCAGCAGGGGAAGCCTGGTACAAGGCGTTGATCAGGTCTGCCAGATCATTCTGCAACATCCCGGGAGCAGACTCGATGACTAACCGCGCGAGTTCATAGATAGGAGGCAGGTTCTCATACTCCGGGTCGGTGATCATCGGCAGCAACGCCTGAATGCCATTCGGCCACAAGCGCTGGCGGGCCGGGTGCATCCATTCGCTGATCAGGACGAGAAATTTATCAGGAGTCTCTTTGCGCATACGTGCCAGGCTCGTGGTCAGCAAAGCGCTGCGCACGCTGGGATCACGCACCTGCTGGGTCCAGGCGGTCAGGCGGGCGAGCAGACGTTCCTCCTGCGGCGGGATGCAACCCAGCAAGAAGGCAGCCATCATCCGGGTTTCGATATAGCCCTGATCCCAGAGCAGGTCGGCCAGTTCCAGCGCGTAATGGGGATTTTCCCTGGCGATTGGGCCAATCGCGTTTTCGATCTGCCGTACGACGACGGCCGGCGTCCGGAAGGTCGGCAGGTTGGAACCGGGTGCGATGTTCTCTTTCGTTCGCAGGGAGTAATTGACATAGAATTCCAGCATCTCGCGCAAATGCTTCAGAAAATCTTCCGGCACGAAGAAAAAGTCGGCCAGACGATTGGCTTGTTTGCGCAGGCGGGCCAGGTCAATAGCGGGCATTTGTCCAGTGACCAGTGTTCAGTGTCCAGTAATCAGTCACTGATAACTGATTACTGGACACTGTTTACTATGTCTAATAGGCACGGGCGAAGTAAACTTTCTTCTCCGCTTTTTCGCCGCAGACAATGCATTTGCCACTGCCGCCGGGCTGGTCGAAGGGGATAACTCGTGTAGTGGCCTTGGTATCTTCCTTGACTTTGGCCTCACACTCCTTCGATCCGCACCACCAGGCAAAAGCCCAGCCATCTTTGACCACTTCTTTTAGTTCAACGTAGTCCTTGGGGTCGTGGATGTTGGCGTCACGGTAATCGGTGGCCTGCTTGAGCATGGACTCGTGGATTTCGGACAGGAGCAGTTTGACGGTCTCGCACAGATCCGCTTGGGGGACAAAGGATTTGCCCTCGCGTCCGGGGACATCCCGTCTTGCCAGCGCAACCGAACCTTTTTCCACATCCTTGGGCCCGATCTCGATACGCAGGGGCACGCCGCGCATTTCCCAGTCGTTGTATTTAAAACCAGGCGTGACTTCCTCGCGGTCGTCCATTTTGACGCGGATGCCGGCAGATTTGAGTTCAGCGAAAACTTTGTTCGCAACTTCCATGACTCTGCTCTTCTCATCCAGGTTCTTGTAGATGGGCACGAGCACGACCTGAATAGGAGCGATCCTGGGAGGCAGTTTCAAACCCTGATCATCGCCATGCACCATGATGATGGCGCCGATCATGCGCGATGAAATCGCCCAGGAGGTTGTTTCGCAATACTGTAACGTGTTGTTTTGATCGAGGTATTGAATGTCGAATGCCTTGGCGAAATTTTGCCCGAAGTAATGTGAAGTGCCTGATTGCAGCGCACGTTTGTCCCACATCATCGCTTCGATTGCTGTGGTGACCTGCGCGCCTGCGAAACGTTCGGTGTCGCTCTTCGTGCCTTTGATCACCGGGACGGCTGCTTCTTCGAGGCTGAACTTCTCATAAATATCCAGGATGCGATACATTTCCTCTTTGGCTTCTTCGGCCGTGGCATGCGCGGTATGGCCTTCGTGCCAGTAGAACTCGGCCGTGCGCAAGAAGAGCTTTGTACGCATTTCCCAACGCAATACCGAGCCCCATTGCACGATGAGAACGGGGAGATCGCGCCAGGATTTAATCCACTTAGAGTACATGTATCCAATGATCGTTTCGGAAGTGGGACGCACCACCAGGGGTTCTTCGAGTTTTTCGCCGCCGCCGTGTGTGACGACTGCAAGTTCGGGTGAGAAACCTTCCACGTGTGCCTTTTCCTTTTCGAAGAAGGACATAGGGATCAAGGTGGGGAAGGCTGCATTTACATGACCAGTGGCTTTGAACTGTGCATCCAGCCAGGAGGTGATGTTTTCCCAAAGCGCCCAGCCGTAGGGCTTGACGACCATACAGCCGCGCACGGGCGCGTAGTCTGCCAGGTCTGCTCTGACAACCAGTTGGTTATACCATTCAGCAAAATCCTCTGCTCGAGTGGGTAATTTTTCTTCTGCCATTTTTCCTCTTGAATTATTTTTCGATCAGTTCCACAGCAGTCTGTGCATCCTTTGCAAACCAGACCAACTCTCGCTGGCTGGCAGGAATGTACATGTCAAATGCTCTGAAAAGCTGGTCAAAAACGGACTGCCAACCGTTCCCGACCAGCACCAGCGGCCTCCGGTGCATGGACTCTACGATCATCAGGTTCCACATCAGGGATATCTCGGTCAATGTGCCGGGGCCGCCAGGGAGGGCGATGCCCGCGTCACATTCCTGGATCAGGAACTGTAACCGTTCCATCAGCGTCTCGTTGCGGCATTCTTCTTTCACCCAGTGGTTAGCACCCACAGCCCGCCAACGCTCGATCTCGGCGCAGGTCACACCGATTACGTTTCCGCCGGCTTCATGCGCGCCGCGGCTGACGGCTTCCATCGTGCCGATGTAGCCGCCGGTTAAGACAATATGGCCATGCCTCGCCAGGAGTTCGCCCAGTTGACGGGCTTCCTCGTAAGCAGACGAGTCGGGTTTGGGTTGGGAACCGCCAAAAACTGATACTTTCATTTCTTTTCCTTGCTATCCCATTCTCTCTTTTCGTTGACTTCCAATTTCTTCAAAATTGCCTCTTCCAGCTCGATCTCTGCGATCGATGCCAGTTGCAACAAATATAAAGCTACATCTGCCAGTTCGCCGGCAAGCTCGTCCTTGTCGTACTCCTCATTCCACTGAAAGTGCTCCAGGATTTCTGCTGCTTCCAGTGCGAGCGAAATAGACAGGTTGCGCGGTGTCTGCGGGCGTTTGCTGTCTGCTTCGTACCAGCCTTTCGAGCGGACAAAGGCATGCATCTTCTCGGTGAGTTCTATAATATCCATAGATACAGCCCTTCGACTGCGCTATCGCTCCGCTCACCTGTGCCGCACCACAGGTGCAGGCAGGGACGATTAGCTGACAAAATAAAACGGCTCGCCTGGTTGGGAGCCGTCTCTAGACATGCCGAAACGAACCTATCCAGACCAGGATGGTTTGCACTTGCGCGGAGCTGGGGACGGGTTCACAAACATGCGCCAATTATACACAATTCTAGGAGATTGGGAAGCATGGATGCATTTGCTTTTCATGTCGTTCTTGTTTTCATTAAACCATACTGGAGTATTGGTTTTTACCCTGCTACAGTGTTGGTTTTTACGTTCTTGAGAACTACCAAAAGATATTACTTCGTGTAAAATTGTTTTGCACAAAAGAAGAAGGATTAGGAAAATGCCACCATTTTTGCAGTTCCTCATCCGGCGTTTGTTGCTGGTTCCTGTTTCATTGTTCATTATTACCGTTGTATTGTATGGGGGAGTGATGTTGACTCCGCCTGACGCTCGTGCAGCCTTATATGTGCCAAATACAAACCGCATGATGACCGAGGAACAATACCAGCGGATGATCGAAGTGATCATAAGGACTCATCATCTCGAAGATCCATTGCCGATCCAATATGCCTACTGGATAAAAAGCCTTTTCGAGGGTGGCTGGGGATACAGCCCGTCGCTGCGCGATGAAGTTTTACCGTCTTTGTTACGCCGCACGCCGGCGACCGCGGAACTTACTCTTTATTCTCTGCTCTTGTTTGTGCCCCTGGGGCTGCTCTCTGGCGCGATTTCCGGCTGGCGGCAAGAAAAGTGGTTTGATACCGGCTTTCGCGGGACTGCATTCATCAGCACATCCATTCCCTCGTTTATCCTGGCATTGGTTTTTATCGCAGTTTTTTATGTTCAACTGGACTGGTTCGCGCCAGCACGCTTGAGTAATCAAACCAAATTCGAAATCCAGGAAGAGGGTTACAGAAAACCCACCGGATTTATCACGATAGATGCTCTGGTAAATGGCCGTTACGATATTTTCGAGGAGGCGCTCCGTCACCTGGCTATGCCAGTCATGACCCTGTCGCTTTACCATTGGGCAACCCTGGGACGCCTCACCCGCTCGACGATTATTGAAACGCGTAAAAAAGAGTATATTATTTCCGCCCGGGCGCGCGGGTTTGTCGAGCGGCGCGTTCTCTGGAGGCATGCTTTCCGTAATGCGCTTGCGCCTGCATTGACCAGTATGGGTCTTTCGGCGGCTTCGCTGCTCACCAGTGTGTTTGTTGTTGAAATTATCTTCGGGATAAACGGTGTTTCTGAAATCATCACCAAGGCGACGAGCGGAATCCCAGATGCGCCGGCTGCGCTTGGGTTCGCCGTTTATAGTGTCATCTTGGTGCTTGTGTTGATGTTCATTTTGGATGTGGTCCAGGCGATGTTGGATCCGCGTGTGCGCGCTGAGGTACTGGGCTTATGAGAAGCCTGCGCCATTTCTTTTCACGCTGGCAGAACTGGCTTGGATTCATCCTTGTACTGATCTTTGTAACGGCTGCACTCGCAGCGCCTGTATTATCCCCCAAAAATCCAGATGAGCCGGGATTTTTCAAACGAATCGGTCGCTCCGCCGACAATACACCCCATCCGCCT
>Ga0105091_10000243_pt1 | contig 21977 bp, 43 predicted proteins | sample PPLLak1March2015_FD_87022 | JGI IMG/M metagenome (GOLD analysis project Ga0105091, IMG submission 87022) | Freshwater sediment microbial communities from Prairie Pothole Lake near Jamestown, North Dakota, USA - PPLs Lake P7 Core (1) Depth... | ecosystem: Environmental > Aquatic > Freshwater >... | reverse complement strand
TCCTTTCCTTCTACCCCTTGACTTCCTTGAGTCTCTGAGGTATGATTACTACCTCACGGGCTAACGCCCGTTCGGTTCAATTTCTTCCAAGGATCAAGGAGACTAGAGTTTTGGGTACGGGTTTCCAGACTCTTAGGTCTTGAAAACCTTATACCATTATAGCGAGGGTCTGAAACCTTGTCAAGTTGATCATGGAATTGTCTCACATGCTGAGACGACGGAGATACATTACTATGCAATCTCTACTGTGTAGCCTCGCGCCCGTAGTGCTACAACATCAGCATTACTACTTCCCCCAGTTGGAGCAGCATTGCCGGGTAGACGAACAGCACGATCAGGACCGCTAAGGCCCCAAGAATTTACATCAGCAAGAATTTGATTCACTAATGTTTGATTCATATTACAATTTCTAAAGAATACGTAGAAGAATCGGTGGCCAGTAGCCAGTCCAAGTATCGAAGTAATAGGATTGCTTGATGCATCCAATTGTCCATATCCAACAATAGGATTTGTATGAGTTAAATCAATAACATTATACGAATTCTGATAAATTTGTAAATCACCGGCTCCTGCACCAGCAGTAAATGTACCTGATTGACTACATGTCCAAATCCAGTGTTCGATCAATGTTGGGAACTGATCCCATGTTGGCATGTTTACAAGAGGCTGAGCACGTACACAGAAGTGATACAGTGAAGCCATAGGCCCAACTAGTGGAGTGAAATTCAAACCTCCTTGATAGGCGGCACGCAAATCTCTTAGAGTAGTTCTAACAGGATTGAGGTCTAATGGTCCACCTTGGAAATTATTCATTTCCAAACACAATCTAATTAAAGAGTTGCATCCTGTCAAATTAACACTTGATACTCTTGCATATGCACATTCAACAAACTCCAACTTTGATAATCCTGAAAAATCCATATGTCCAGTCAACAAATCAGCAACCGGATATGTTAGGTCTTCAACATCACCAGCACCCATGAAGTTAACCAAATTAGGCAATACCTGTAGTCCAGTCACTGATCTACAATGTTGGGAATCATGATTGTAAGCAGTTGATGGAGTAGCACCACCAGAAATACCGGGTCTATATGTTCCTGTATCATGAGTATGATCAAATCCAACATTTACGGTAAGTACATCTTGAGGCTTTGAGCACCACATTTGAACTGTTCGTTGAGCAACACTTGGGAAGGTAATATGTGGAGCAATTCCTGTTCCCAATACCGCCCCAGTAGTACCACTAAGCCATTCAATCTGATTTGTAGAATCAACACTCAACCATATCTTAGGATCAAATACATTTGACATAGTGGTGAATATAACTGGTCCATACATAGCAGTTACTGTTACTGGATTAATTACAGAATGATTCTGATCATTATTATCAGTAACAAACAATTGAATATTATATGTACCTGATGTTGCATATGTATGAGTAGCATTAACACCTGAACTATTAGGAGTACCGTCACCCCAAATCCATAGATATGAAGTAATATATCCATCTGGATCACTAGAAGTAGAACCATTCACAGTTACTTCAGACCAATGAATACTAGTAGTAAATGCTGCTGTTGGACGTTCACCAACTACCCCACCACCCCCACCACCAGCAATTGAGAACCATGTAGTTCCATCAGATACTCTTAATGAATAGGTACCTTGAGCAAGTGGTACGCTCCAAGGTCCAGTATCTGTTGTGACAATCCATTCGCTATATGTAGAGGGACTAGGACTATCTGTGGATGGCCCCCTATAAACGGCACCACCACCGCCACTAGCAACAGGTATCCAATCACCAGTAGGAGTCTTAACCTTTAACACAGTCATCTAATTACTCTCCTATTAATTGATCTGTACATTATAACCTCTAGCCCTCAATGCTACTACATCTGCATTAGATGAACCACCTGTCGGCGCACCATTAGTACCTTGATGCAACCATACCGATCCATTAGATCGACCCCATGAGTTGACAGCACTCAAGATTGCATTAATTGTAGCCGTTGGTATTGCATTATTATTGAAGAATAAATCATTAAAGTGAGTCATTGTAGATGTTCCAGTAACAGTAACAATATCATTGCTTGAACAATCTAACTGTCCGAATGAGTTCTGTCCAGTTGTATGTGTAAAGTCTATTCCAGTATAATCATTGTTACTTATTCTTATATCCAATGATAATGGTGGTGCTACAAATGTACCAGTTTGATGATTACCCCATGTCCAATGCTCATTTAGAGCAGGTAGATTAGCATATTGAGGCATGTTGGTAATCGGCTGCTCACGTACACACAAGTGGTATAGCACTGTCAATGGGCCTGACAGTGGTGTAAAGACAACACCATTCTGGAATGCCATACGAAGATCACGCAAGTTTGTTCTTACTGGATTCAGGTCTAGAGTATTACCATTATAGGCATTCTGCTCAAAGCATAGACGCTTCAATGAAGTACAACCAGTCAAATTAGTAGAATTGACTCTTGCATAGGCAGTTTCAATATGCTCCAATGCCGCCATTCCAGAGAAGTTTGTAGCACCAGTAAGAACATCTGAACCTAGTGTTGGGTCTTCTGGATTACCCGCCGCCATGAAGTATACAAGATTAGTAAGAACTGTATTATACCCAGTAATAGCAGTCACTCTCTGTGGTGCATGATTATAGGCCCCTGAGCCTCCTGTTGGTGCTCCACCGGCAGGCCCAACATTTACGAAGCCAGCATCATGACCATCACTGAAGCCAACATTGAGAGTTAATACATCCTGTGGCCTTGAGCACCACATTTGAATTGAACGACTACCGACTGTAAGTAAATCCATAGTTGGCATTGGTCCTGTTCCTACCACAGTGGAGGTAGCACTATTAATCCATTCAATACTATTGGTTGAATCTGCTACCTGCCATAACTTAGGAGCAAAGTATCGACCCTTAGTAGTAAAGGTAACAGGACCATACATACGAACAGGATCAACACTGTGCGATACTGAATGTGCTTGATTATTATTATCTGTAACAGTTAATACAATAATGTAGTTGCCAGATGTTGCATATGTGTGATTAGCAATCATGCCACTACCATTTGGGGTACCATCACCCCAGTTCCATGAATAAGTACTGATCACACCATCTGGATCAGATGATGATGATGCATCAACAGAAACATCATTCCAATGAGTTGAGAAGGTAAATAGTGCTGTAGGTCGCTCTCCTGCTACCCCTCCACCTCCACCAGCAATGGCATACCAAGTAGTACCATCTGATATTCCTAATCTATATGCAAGTGGATCATCAGTGATCACCCATTGATCGTAGTCGGCTGCATCAACCTGATCGGATAATGGACCAAAATATGTTGAAACTGATCCACCGCCACCACTTGTCTCATCCGTATCTGCCCAGAACTCTGCTGGATATACAATAGAACCAGTAGTAGGTTGATTCGGCTGTATGTAGATTATGCCACCACCACTACTACCCCCCGTGATAGTTACATTGGTACGATCATTATCCGAATCATCAGTGACTGTGACTCCAGTTCCAATAAAGTTCAGTCCAGAACGGGCATTTAGGGGAATTCCTTCTTCCTGAAGAGTATGTCCTGATTCACCACTACCACCACCAGCCTGACTATTGATGATTATTGAACCCGGTACACTGGTTGTATCTACTTCAATATTTGCCCCCGGAATCACATCTTCTGGCAATAAGTATTGTGGGTGGTCATTATTTTCTAATCCAGCCAATGATGCATGGTCGATGGTACTACCATTTGAATTTGTAACAGCATTATTGACAAATGCTGTAGTTGCAATAGAGGTATCATTAGTGTTAAGAATTGGAGTAGGTGCTCTAGGATTACCTAAGAATGTGGGGGATGATATTGGTGCCTTCAAATTCAAGGCAGTATTCATATCGGTATAGATAACACCTATGGCATTTTGGGCATCTTCAGCACTAACGAATCCGGTATCACCTTCACCAGTGCCCTTATTGTAATAATTCTTCGCATCTGCCTCAGCCATTTATCATCACCTAGTTATTATATCAGACATTCCATACAGTAACTGTTGTAGAAACCTCTCCATGAATGTCAGACGCTTTTCTTATAATTACAGTTCCATCACTGATTATAGTGGGGATTGGATCAGTTGCTTCAAGCACAATGACAGGTATTATAGGTTGATCTGTTGGCTTGTTCCATTCATAAGTTGGCATTTTATATCCTTATGGTTTATATCCAGTTGCTAACCAGTGAATATTTGCTGTTTCAGCATTACTACCTATATTGCGATAATTTATTCTAGCACTAGTTTCAGTTACATTTTCAATAGAACATACTATAGATACGGCGTTATTATCATACATTGCTTGTGCAAAAATATATGGAAGTCCTTTAAATGCTGCATAACTAATGTTAAAATAACTACTTTGTCCAGCAGGCATAGTACGCATACCAGAACTACCAACAGCCAACTTAAATCCCTGCCATAAATTTGAATCAAGTGCTAAATCTGCTGTTCCTGCCTTAGAAACTTTACTGACATCACCAGTATGATTAGCCTTTGTAGCAACTAATTTTTTAAGATTTGCAATTTCAGTATTCAATGTACTAATAGCAGTATTGTAGACAGACCGTGGTACATAATTTGTAGGAAGGTCTTTAACAGTGTTTTCTATAGGAATCAAACGTCCAGTGGCAATACCAACACTGGTATTGAATAAATAGTTATAACTAACAGCAGTGTCCCCACCAGCCGTACCCGAAGGAAGAACAACCGGCACACTGCTGATCCATCTAGTACCAGAAGATAGAAATGTTGTATTGCCATATGTCATACCAAAATAGTTACCCACATGACTTAATTTACCTACAGAATGTGTAGGACTTGTTATAGTTATTTGAGAGAACGAACCCGTACCACTACAAACAATAGATGTGAAATCTACCGACTCACCAGATGACACATTACGTTTTATATCAGCAGCCATAACATCCAAATAAGTAGAAACATCAATTGCTAAAGCATTTAGATCAGCCACAAGACTATATAGTTGATCATTGGATGGAACTGTAATAGGATGACTAGTCATTAATGCCACATCCAAATTGAATTTCTTGGAACATCTATAAAGATTTGATTAGCCCTTGCACTAGTAGGCAGGTTTGCAACAACAACTACCTGAGGATTCTCCCAATCAGTATCACCGGGATCACTCCATATGTATATACCCTTGCCATAAGTATCCATGTATATTCGGTTATTGAATTGACCATCAACAACATTCATAGGATTACCGGAGCCAGCCAGAACCTGTTCCATCAATATTGTTGTCGGTTGAACAACTTCACCTATTTGGAATATCTGTCCATTGATTGTTCTAACATTCAAAACATCATCTACATACCCGGCGAATAGCATTGTTCTAGGGTCTGCCGTTGGTGCATGACCAACAACTATAACACTGTCTAAAACCGGAGGACTAATAGCAACGTTTGGATGTTCAACTGAGATTATAAGTTCTTTTTGGATTTCCTTAGGAACTGCCACTGGTCTTTACCTCACTCATAACTTGGAACGATCCAGTGAGAACGGTTACTCTTTTGTTATCAATCCAATAGCCTATGTCATAGACATAACCATTTTTTATATTCCGACCATTTTCAGAGGATAGATCACACTTGATACATGCTGGCCCACCATAAGTTAAAGAAGTAATTTCAGAAAAGCCTTCAACATTCCATCCAGTCAAATCATCTCGCTTATCAGCAAGCCTAAAATATGTTTTATCAACACCAGAAAGATCAATCGACTCACCAGTAGAATCCTTCGGATAAATAGTTATTGTAAAAGTATCCCCAGAATAATAGGTAATATTATAAATTTCCGGTTGCATTACAATGTACCTAACCTATCATTTATCAATGCTTGTACCCAAGCAGTAGTAGCAATTGTATTGGAATCTTCTTCAAGACTGGGAGTTTCACCAATTATTGTTGGACTACCGCTCAATTCAGCCCCATGTTTAGGAGCAAACAAATCAAGTTTAGCATCGACAGACTCATCACTGGCATAAGTACCAACCGACAGAGTAGTGCCACCAGTATAGTTTCTAACAAAATCAGCAGTGGCCACTTCATCACCATAGGCTGTATAGGGTGGAGTATTGGCATGAATAACACTAGTAAAGATTGCTGAATCCTGTCGTACATAGTCATCTTGAAATAGATTCTCAAGTGTTAGTATTGAATTATCTACATATGTTTTATTAGTAAGATCATTACCAACTACAGGAGCAACACTTGTTTTAATTAATCCTGTTACTGTACCCCCAGAAAGTGGGAGGTAGCCCTGTAATTGACTAAGATTAACAGCACTGGTAGGACCAATACCATTAGGAACAATCACAGTACCAGTAAAAGTAGGATTGTTGATTGGTGCCTTAGAAGTAATTGAAGTAGTAGCACTACTAACAGTAGTGTTTACATATAGTACAGATGCAGCATCATCACTAGCCTGACTACCCCCACTAAGTTTTAAATTTTGAGCAATACCACCCACCCTATCCAACTTTGACTGTAAAGTAGTAGTATTGTCAGTTTCCTTTACATAAGCATCCAAAGTTACGGCTAAACTGGGTTCAGTAACAATATTGGTTATAACGGGACTCCAAGGCATATTGAAATTATATCACACTCGTAGAGTCACACTCAATATGTCAAGCCATGTGGTGAGGATTTATACATCCTCGTATACCACAGGTATGCCTTGATTCAAATGGTACCCCGGCCAATAGCATAGGAACATGACTGGCTTTGAATTGCTTTACTTTTCCTCGATACAGAACATCTAGATACTCTGGAGCATCTTTATTCAAAAAGAAACAGTCATTGATAATAACAATGTATTTTTCAAAGAAGTCTTTTATATCTTTGGGCCTCAAACTAGCCACTTCTATCAATTGCTGCCGGGAAGTATTGTAATTCATTGAACCATTATACATGATGGCCTTGACAGCCGCCCCAATTTATGGTAGGATCGAGTCATGGAAGTCAAACTCATCGAATCAATGGCAGACGACATACACGTTGTTAGAGCGGCTAAAGTAAGTACACAGGGAACTAAAAGTCTAGACTCAGAAGAGAACGAAGGATTGATCAATTATTTGATGAAGAATAAGCATGCCTCCCCATTTGAACACAGCACATTTACTTTTTATATTAATGCCCCGATCTTTGTAACCAGAGAGATACTTCGTCATAGAAGTGCTAGTTTCAATGAAGAGTCAGGAAGATACAAGATTCTAGAACCCAGTGCCTATATTCCTTACTCTGAACGTCCACTGAAACAAGTGGGTAAACCGGGTAATTACACCTTTGAGTCAGGTGATGATCTGAGACAAGGAGTGGCCGATACCTTCTTACCTGTATATCAATTAGCATGGGAATCATACGGAGCAATGATCAATCGAGGGGTAGCAAGAGAAGTAGCCCGAATGATTCTACCTTTAGGTATATACTCTACCTTGTACATGACTCTAAATGCTAGATCATTGATGAACTTTCTCCATTTACGAACACCTGATAGTGCTCTCTGGGAAATCAGGTACATTGCTGATGAGATGGAGAAGCACTTTCAAGAGCAAATGCCACTAACACATCACCACTGGATGTTCAACGGAAGAGGATCACTATGAATGAAGACCCACCTTACGACGAGGATGTAGAACTTGGATCAGACATATTAGATGATGGATTAAGGTTCAGTAAAGACCTATACAATGACGCCCCCCTACTCAAAGATGATGGTGGTGATTCCCAATTCGTACAGTTTGCTCAGTATGAACTGTCTAATGCTGGATTATTTGATCCCGACTCAGATTACGGGGGTATGGCAGGAAGATCAGTCATGGAACTAGTAAGAGTATTCAGTAAGCAAGGACACTCAGGATTCAGTGCCTCAATGGTGTCTACAATCTTCTATGACTTGACCAAATGGAAGCCTCTAACACCATTGACTAATAATCCTAGAGAATGGAATGAGGTTGGGTATGGCATGTGGCAATCATCAAGATCACCCTCAAGTTTCTCTGATGACGGTGGTAAAACTTATTACAACCTTGATGATGAACCTAGAGTAACCTATACCTCTGAGGTAACCAATGAAGCCGTTTGAAATCCAACTGATCCATGACACAGCCAAGGAGAAGGGCTTCTATGATGACTGGGAGGGTAAACCTGAACAAGTCCTAGCCAAACTAGCACTTATACATTCAGAGGTCAGTGAAGTCCTAGAAGCCTACCGTAAAGAACAAGGTAGTGATAAAATACTTGAAGAATTCGCTGATATCTTCATCAGGTGCTATGATCTACTAGTTGCTTTGGAAGGTAAGGGTATTATCAAGACATTTGAGATAGATAGTACCATTCGTGAGAAGATGAAGATCAATGGAAAGAGGAAACACAAACATGGGAACTTACTTTAAAGTACAGTTCAATAGATTAGTCAACTGGCTATTTCCAAAACGAAGGGGTAGTCAGGTAGATCATCAATTATCAATGCTAAGATTCTTACTAGGAATCAAACATGTATGAGTCAAAACCGCCCGAATCAATCACAACAATGTTAGTTCATACTCTGTTGTGGGGGGCACTGACTCTTGGGGCAATAGCCATACTAATCTATTTCTTCACAATATCAGACGACTATATCAATGACCCCAATCAATTACCTTCACCTACTTCTACCCCCAAACCAACAATAGAACCAATACACACTGTTCCAATCTGGGAAAGACAATGGGAAGCCTCAACCAATAGTCAAAGGGCAGACTATTGTAATCTGTATAAAGAAAACTCCAACATGCTTTATTCGGCCTTCAAGTATGGCTCTAACGAGTATGGCTCTAACGATTACAACGACTGGTATAATGATACTACAAAGCAGGGCTATAATGAGTACTTTCAGGTCAGGTGTATCAAGTGAATGGAAGGAGGATAATCATGGTAGAAGTCAAAGAACCATCCACGTATTGGGAGAAAGTCAAAGGATACTTCAAGGTAACAGTAGAGAAACTAAAAACAAAACAGGCAACTAAAAGAGCCGAATGGGCCGAATTCAAACAATGGAAAGCAGAAAAAGCAATCATAGACAAGGCAGAGAACGAATAGATTTATAAAATCTATGCTATAATTATTAACTGTTAACACGTCATAAACAGAAGGAGGAATACATAATGGGAGACAAAGCAGTAGTAGGGTCAGGACCTCAAGGACCCGGCTCCGTAGAGTCAAAAGGAGGCAAATCAAACGAGGGTAACCTTGGACAGCCAGTGGCAGATGCATCAGGAAACCAGTCCGATGATCCAAACGAGCCACAGTCAACGTATGAAACAGTTGACTCCAAAACTCGTGAGGCAGAGGCACAAGAATATCAAGCCTATGAGCCATCACGACCAACACAGGAAGGCCCTCTCAGTGGTAAAGGTGGACAGACAGGACCGTCAAGCCCTACTGGGTCAGGCCCTAGCGGTCCAAGCGGACCAACCGTACACCGTAGGTGACTCTACACCGTAGGTGACTCTACACCGTAGGTGACTCTACACCGTAGGTGACCTAGGGTCTAGTAAAATACTCAACCCCATACTCTAAATAGAGTGGTGGGGTTGTAGTATGTTTATACCTAAATATTTCATTCTAGTGAAATCTGGGATTTTTGAAATGGTTGTATGAGGCGCACTTCAAAACCAAAATGACTCAATTATAGTCGGCCCATACGTTCCAAGTCAAGCCGACACGCCGATCCCAACCTTAAGGTGTCCTAAGATACCTTAGCCAAACCATGTGTTGACTTCTGGCCATGAGCCGGTAGACTGCTCATAGAGCAGCCGAACGAAAGGGTCAAGATCATGAGCAAGGGCGTTAGCAAGGGCCAGCAGTTGATTCGCGTGAAGACTGTTGACGGTAATGGCAATTGGTACACCGCTCAGTGTTTCTTTAGTTGGGATGCCGCTTGTGAGGCATACAATGCAACGGCTACCCCTAAGATGCTCACCACTAAGACAAAGGTCATTCACAAGCAATTCACTAACAATGGATTCATGTGGAATGGCAATGACCCTCGTACCTTCACAATCTAGGAGTAATCATGTGCGAATTGTGCGATAACGTTTCCGAGTCCTTCGACAAGGACATGGCCATGTGGCTATGCCGTGAATGCTTCGGTGCATTCAATGGTGAGATTGTTGACATTGAGTTGAATGAGGTATGGTAATGGAATGCTCAACCTGTAATGAGGGTGGAATGATGCCCCCTCACAATGCATCCCGCTCATGTGAGTCGGGTGGACATAACCACTGTTCCTGCGATATCTGCTTTTAGGAGTATATAATGATCAAGTCTGCTGTTAGTCTATTCTTCCTCGTATTCTTCACTCTACCCCTCACATTCGTTGTATTGGTAGCCGCTTGGGTTATCAATCCAATGATTGCCATATTCATGCTAATGGCATTGGGTGGTCTATTGTATAGGGTAACCCAATACACCATTGAGAATGAGAATGACTATTGGGATTAACCTTAGTCTAACCTTAACCTTACCTTAGGATCATGCACTTGACATGATCTTGAGGCGGGGGTGTGTTAACACACCCCCCTGTTACGAAGAGTGACGAAACGCCCGATTCTAGTAACACAAAGTTCTTCTATGTTACTCATCAGTAACCCCCCTTTTGGGCTTGACAGGATCAAGATCATCAGGATACCATACGGGTATCAGGTTGAGCGAGTGAGAGGGAAGATCATGATCAAGATCATCAGCGAAGGGGTTGCTCATCGCTACATCAATGGCAGAACCATTGTTATTCACTTCGACCCGGCTAATGGCCGTATCATCTCAGCAGTCTGAAAGGCTAATCATGTGCGAACTCTGTGAGAATGACTCCCAGTCCTTTGATAAGGACCTTCAAATGTGGCTATGCCATGAGTGCTTTGCCTCATTCAATGGGGAAATTGTCGAAATCGAACTGAATGAGGTATGGTAATGCTTATCCGTGTACTGCTGTTCATCGCCATGATTCTTGGATTCTTGGCACTGTCCGTTTCAGCATTCATGATTGGCCCATTTATTGGGATGTATGTGTCAATGCTTCTGCTGGTGGCCTTTGCTGGCCTTACCCCTGAAATCCTTGATTGGAATTGGTAAACAATTCCCCATTCCTTAGGGAATGGCGGGGGGGTGTGTTAACACACCCCCCTTTTACGGAGAGTGAGGAAATCCCCCGATTCCATCACAGAAAGTTCTTCTATGTTACTCGCCAGTAGGGGTAGACAAACCCAAGATCATCAGGATAGGATACAGGTATCAGGTTGAACGAGGTTAGGGAAGGGGGTAAGATGACTAAGTGCCCCATGTGTGGAGAGAATTGGATTCTCGTCCCTACTCCTGAGGGATGGTGCGATCAGTGTGACGAACTGATTGACTAATTCAATAGTGGTAAGACACTATAAAATCCACCTAGGCAAATAAACCCGCAAGGGGTGAGCCCTAGGCAGCAATGGCCGGTAGTAGGCAATAAAGGTGCATTTCTACTGGCAACTACAATGGAAAGTGAATCAATATGCCACCGTGAATATAAGGGGCCTAATAGCGGGATTGCCCCAAACCCGCGAAGCAGACAACCCAAACCTTCAAAAGAAAGAAACTCCAATGCTTGATCGTATTCTGACCATTCTGTTCGTCCTGTTCGTTGCTATTCCTCTGATCGCCCTTACCGTGGGATTCTTCGCCATTCATCCCATTCTTGGATTCTATGGATTCCTCATGGGAGGGATTATCTTCCTAGGTGCAATTGACACGGTAATTCATCCATAAACCCAATTCCCAATTCCTTCGGGAATTGCGGGGGTGTGTTAACACACCCCACGTTTACGAACCAGTGTGAGATTCCCCACACTCTGAAACCCTTGACATGATCTTGATCTAGAGCATAGGATGAGGACATGACGAACCAGATGTGTAACTGCGAGCACGTTTCCCACATGTCCATTGAGGACGTTCCTGAATTCCCTGAATACGCTAGGAATGGCCATGCCTACCTTGGCGTTCTTGCTGGGAATAAGATTGCTATGTGGGTTGAGGCAATCTGTGATGATTGCGCCAATTCCCACATGTCCAACTACCTCGTCTGAAAGGAATAGAAATGGACGAATTTGAATACGGCTATGATCCCTATGCTTGGGAATGGGAGGAAGAGGAATACCCTGAGCCGTAAGGCCGGGGGTGTGTTAACACACCCCCCTTTTACGGAGAGTAGTCGAAACCCCCGATCCCGTCACTCAAAGTTCTTACAAGTTACTGGCCGGTAACCCTTGACATGATCTTGGTTCAGGACATAGGATCAGGGTATGAGATTCAGTGAAGACGCAATCGGTCCCTTCGACTTCTTTGGTACAGACTTGGATAAGTACTGCACTATCTGCCCTAAGGGTGATTGTGATTGCATTCGGGTAGGAGAATGAGTATGTGTGACGATTCGTGCAAGATTGTCAATTGCGATTGGCCAATGACCGTTTGGTCGATCTACTGTGAGAAGCATGAGTGGATTGATCAATTCAAGATTGTGAGGGTTTCCAAGTGAACTTCCCCGGTAGGTATGACTGGGTAATGTCCAATGCCATTCTTGATGCTGAGGATATGTATATCTTCCATGCTCAGGATGGTAATACCAATGAGGTTCTTCGTTGGGCAACTGTGATTGATACTCTGAATGAGGTGTGGTATGTGTGAGGATTACCCCTGCTGTGGACATGAGCGTGGCGATTGCTTTGGCAGTCTCTATGATTCTGATGAGAATATCAAGGAATTGGTCTATACTCGCTATGCCAATGATCCTGATTACTATGATGAATGGGAGTTCTAATGATTGTCTTTGTCGTTGTTGATCGTCAGAGTGCTATCTTTGATTCTGTATGGTCTACCCGCGAATTGGCAGAGGAACATGCTAGTGAATTCGATGTAATTCAGGAATACATGGTTGACTATGGAGTCCTTTACACAGGAACCCGCTAAGGCGGGGGTGTGTTAACACACCCCCCGCTTACGAAGAGTGACGAAAACCCCCGATTCGTGACTCAAAGTTCTTCTAAGTTACTTGCCAGTAACCGTTGACATGGCCAAGATCATCAGGTAGGCTACGTGTAGAAGGTCAAGGAGAGGAAAGATCATGAAGGTCGTCAAGAACACTCGTAACCCCAACTACGGGCTGAAGTCCGCTGCAAAGATTCAGTGGGAGAAGGATCAGAAGGCTAAGAAGGCCGCTTTCCTCAATTCGATCAAGCCTAAGGATGTAAAGTGATTCAGGTTCGTATTACCTGCCCTGAATGTAAGGTTCAGCGTTGGCTTAGTGTCAACATGAAAGGCTTTCAGGCATGGAAGGCTGGAATGCCTATTCAGAGGGCATTGCCAGAATTGTCACCTGATGATCGTGAGGCCCTAATGACTGGCTTTTGCAACGTTTGCTGGGATGTAATGTTTGGCTTTGAAGACTTTGAAAGTGAGTTTGCCAATGTGTGAGAACTGCAACAATAGGGAATTCCTGCTTCTTCATAAGGGGATGTGGATTTGCGAGCATTGTTGGAATGAGGAATTGGATTTGTAAGGCGGGGGTGTGTTAACACACCCCCGTTTTACGAAGAGTCACTGAATGCCCCGTCCCCATGACTCAAAGTTCTTACAAGTTACTGGCCGGTAACCCTTGACAGGACCATGATCATCAGGATAGGATCGTCCTAGTCGATTGAGAGGAAGATCATGACTGACACTGAATTCAACTTGGAGATTGCCGAATCTCTAATGATTGCTTGGTTCGATCTATTCGGAATGTTTCAGATTGAAGGTGATCCCATGCAGGATATCGCTTTGGCTGAATTCAAGACTTGGAATGCCATCTTTCAGACTTTGGAGGCAATGTAATGTCAACCGTCAATCAGATTGTCAATTCCGTTTGGGCCATGAACAACAATGAGGCCCTTACTCCCGAGAATGTCATTTCCCTGATTTTGGTTGAGAAGTGGACTCATCAGGATTGGGAAGAATTGAACTATGAGAATCTTGAGGATGAAGAAGTCACCATGATTGATATGTGGGTTTGCCTCAATCACAATTCTTACAGAAAGACTGGGGATTTGATGAATGACCTTACCGAAGTGTTTCTTGGTGTTACAATGGGATGCGCTGGTATTCTTGTCAGTGATTTCATTAGGAGTTGGGGTAAGTAATGGATCAATCATTGATGGTATTCTTTAGAGGAATTCAAGGTACATGGGATGGTCAAGTTACATTCTCCATGTACCGGCGAGGATTTGAGATAGCAGAGTTTCAACAGAAGGCTTTCAACAATCCTCATACAGCAGCCCATATCATGATTAGATGGATTCTTGAGAATGGAGAAAAGGATGCCTCCCAGTAGGGTTAGGAAGGTTCAGGAATTGCGTCGAAGCAACATTGCTGTCCCTCATCGGAATAAGTCAAAGTACAATCGTAAGATCAAGCATCGGAATAGGGAGTCAGAATGAGTATTGCCCCTGAATTCAAAGAATTCATCTCTACCACCGTAATTGACACTATCTTCCAATTGGCAGATTCCAGCCTTCAATTTAGCATGTGGGTTGCGGCTTCATCCTCACCCCAATATGATTGGGAAAGGGTTATCAATAACCTGAATGATGATGGATATGATATGGAAACATGGATTGCCGCTGTTGCCTCATATCGTGAGGCTTTGGCCGGTAGGTTGGAATGGATTAGTGACGTTCCATATGGAAACTAACATTGACTGGGGAGTATTCCGAATCAAAGTAAAGCGTGATGGTAAATGGACTACCATTGAAAAGACCTTTGATAAGTTTGCGGCGGTGGATATCTATAATCATTCCCCTGTACCCCGAATGTTGACCTGTGATAGAGGAATCATTCACAAGCAATACACAAACAACAATTTCATTTTCATTGGAAAATGAGAAAGGCGGGGGTGTGTTAACACACCCCCGGTTTACGAAGAGTCACCAATTCCCCCGATCCTGTGACTCAAAGTTATCCTAAGTTACTACCGAGTAGGTCTAGACATGATCTTCCCCATCGGGTAGATTGTACCCATGAGCGAAACGAAGAGCCTGCAATCTGTCCCGACCTATCAATCCATCCGTTACCGTTACAATGAATTCATCGCTGAATCCTCATTGTGCCAGATCATGCAGGCCGCTGAATGGTATTCTGAGGCTCAAGCCTTTGCTCTTCAATTGTCTACCCGCTACAATGTCACTCTTGATACTGCGGCTGGGGTAATTGCTGCCTTTAGTCCTAGGACCAAATGGGCACAGAATGTCCTGAATGCTGAATTGTTCCTAATGGGCGAGAATGTCCCGGCCTTGGGTAATAACATTAGAATGGCTTTGGCTGTTCAGGCTCAAGAATCCATTAGTGCCTTGAAGGGTCGCAAGACTAATTCATTCGCCCATAACATTGCCGGGGACATGGATAAGGTCACCATTGACGTTTGGATGATTCGGGCAGCAGGCTATGATCGTCTGGATGCCAATAAGGGAATGTATAACCTGATGGAATCGGTTGTCATTGACCTTGCTAAAGAATACAAGATCAAGCCTGCACAGGCTCAAGCATTGATATGGGTTCGGATTAGGGGAAGTCATGACTGACACAATGGAAGATTCAATTATCCCGCTTGAAATCAGGCATGGCATTGTTTGGGGGGAATGCTTCAATACCAGAGATGGATTGCTAGCCTATGCTGTTATCAATGGTCATAGCACTACCTACTTTGAAGGTGAGACTGCCTATCAGGATTCCGAACGGTACTTCTACGATCTAGTTCTACCTCTAATCTATAGGAGTAAATGGTGAAATTCGGTTACATTGAGCATGGTAAGGGCATTCTTGAGACTGTTAGAAGGTATCTTCCCTCTAACTATGAGGCCGAGTATTGGCCCAATACAGATGTAATTATTATCAAAGGTGAGGATGTTGCCGGTTGGACAATGGATGACTATGTTATTCCTCGTTTGGCTTCAGGACTATACACTGTTAGGAGGGCCTACTAATGAGAGTTGGATTCAGTAGCGGTGCTGTTACCGTTACCGTTGAATTGGATGATTCTACTTTCTTTGAGATTGCGCGTGACGTTGCAAGGGATGAGGGAATTGATCTGAATAACTTCCGTGAGGATGATGTGGAATACTAAACAAAACCCAATTGGGAATGGCGAAAGCCATTCCTATTGCGGGGGTGTGTTAGCACACCCATAATTACGAAGGACTTTCAAATTCCCCGATCCCGTGGGTGTGTTAACACACCCCCTGATTACGGAGAGTGACCAAACTCCCCAACTCCATGACCTAAAGTTCTTCTAAGTTACTCGTCAGTAGGTCTAGACATGATCTTGGTTCTGGGTGTAGTCTATGACTATCAGAACGAGAGAGGAACACAGAATGTTCGACAGTCAGGTTCGTTGGAGCACCATCACAGGGCATGAGTTCGGGTTGATCCTCGATGCTGCCAATCGTACCATCATCGACTTCATGCCCTACGACCCTGATCGTGTCGAAAGGCGCAGGGGTTACCGCAAGATCAGTCACATCAAGGTGCTCAAGGCTTGTTTCAATACCGACCTGATGACGGCTAAGCAGGCCGTTGATCTGGCCATCAAGTTCTGGGATAACCAGAATCCGGCAACGGATGATGACGCTCTTGATCTTCTGAGGAAGAAGTTGACTGGCGAGCCTGCTCCATTCTGAGTCAGGTCTTGACTTTCCCCTCTCAATCTGGTACACTGTACTTCCAACCACAACGAAAGGCACTACCTTGAAGATCGAAACTTGGGATACTCGTTTCGGAACGTCCGTTCGCGTTGTTTCCCGTCAGAAGAATGGCAAGTTCGTTAGCAACAAGTCTGACCGTCAGGTCGTGACCGTTGTTCTCGATCTTGAGGATCGGGGCGAGTACATTCGTCGTCCCAAGACAAAGAAGTCTAAGCGGTAACCTGAATGGGTTCCTCCTTCGGGACGACGTAAGTGCTCTTTCGGCAACTGGCAACATAGGTGGACGCGCGGCCTCCAGACCCTAAGAGCAGCCCATCACAAGGTAATATGGTGTAAAGGTAACACGGTTGATTGTCAATCAACAATTGAGGGTTCGATTTCCCTCTATTACCGCCTTGGTGTGAGACTGACCATCTCCAAGATTAGACTGGTCATCTAATCGAGCCTCCCAGTGGTGGGAGGGCACCAACTATTGTTCCCAATCGTCTTTGGATTGGTTGGGATATTTACCGGATAGCACATGGAGTGTATGGTGGCTGTAACCCACTTCCCTTCGGGGGTAGGGAGTTCGATTCTCTCATCCGGTACTCTGGCCCTATCGTCTATTGGTAGGATACAAGGTTTTCACCCTTGCGAAAAGAGTTCGATTCTCTTTAGGGCCACGCAAGCCTCTCGGGCCGGATGGATAGGCACCTGTCTCTTAAACAGGGTTAAGCGAGTTCAATTCTCGCGGGGGGCACTCCCGATTCGTCTAATGGTAGGACACCTGACTCTGGATCAGTTAATCGAGATTCGACTTCTTGATCGGGAGCATGGTATAATTGTTAAGCCGAGTCTGCTGGGCAGTGACGAGCCTCCAAAACTTGTCTTGAAGAGTCCGATTCTCTTACGCGGTGCTACCCCTTTGGGTTAGTCTCATATCGTCCAAAGGCAGGACAAATGACTGTTAATCATTGAATATAGGTTCGACTCCTATTGTGAGAGCCGGGGGTGTGTTAGCACACCCTCAATTACGAAGGATGTCAAATCAGCCCGACCCCATGAGTGTGAGGTTGCTCACACTCCGACCCTGCTTGCAGGGGTTGACATGATCTTCGTCAGGGTATAGGCTGTAGCCATGCACAAACACCAAGACCATCGAGTCTCCCTCTTCATGCTTGACACCACTATTGAGGTTCCAGTTACTCTCAGTCACTATGGGGATGTAATGATAGAGGATTCTCCACGTATTGTTGATTCCTTCGGGGATGAAACATTCTATTGTAATACCTGTAAAGAAGAAGTAATCGCCGGGTCTGAGGATGGCCCCAAAGAAGATTGGGAACTGGTATGAGCGCAACACTGATTCGTCTCAAGAAGGTCAACAACGATTGGACCTTCTCCACATTTGAATATGACTACCTTCTTGAATACATCCCTTCTAGCACTATCAGGGGAGCCTACTGGTATAATCTGGTTAGGCTTAGGGAGAGTGGCAATGATGAAATTGCTGACTTTACTACCCTCCAAAGTGCAAGGGCATACATCTCCAACCTTGGCTTTGCCTTGCTTGACGATATCTTCAATCCCGATAAGGAGGGCTATGACGAAGATGAAACTGTGGCTGTATAGCCACTATGAGATTCTGTATTTCATCAATGTCTCTCTGGGGGGTTAGGTTATCCTAACCCTTCGGGGGGTGTGTTAACACACCCCCGCCTTACGAAGAGTGATCGGATTCCCCGACTCGTAGAGGGAGCAAGGCTCCCGCCCGTCACTCTGGGTTGTGTGATGCACGTCACGTTGACAGCCCCCATGATCTGTGATATTCTTCTCTTATTGGTCGAGGGAAACTCCCTCAGAATGAAAGGAATGATAGATATGCCTGATAACATTGAAATTGGAACTATTGATGGCGAGAATGTCGCTACCTTTGTTTCCTATCGTGAGCCTGCTTGGCATGAGTTGGGTACTGTGCTTGATGAAGAGGTCGATACTAAGGGAATGCTGTCGGCTGGTCACCTTGACAATTGGAATGTCCGTCTGGAAGAGGTTGAGATTCCAGAAGGGTACTACTCTCATAAGGCTCAGTTCCGTACTGTTAGGACGAGTCCCTTTGATCGTACTACCTCCGATATTCTTGGCTATGTCGGTGAGCGTTACAAGCCTTTCCAGAATGAGGAACTGTTTGCCTTTGGTGATGCCCTTCTGGATGGTGGACGTTGGGAAACTGGCGGTAGTATCAAGAATGGAACTAAGGTCTTTGGCTCCCTTGCCCTTGATCGTCGTACCGTTCTCGATGATGACGGGGCTGCTGATGAGATTGATAATTACCTTCTCGTCGCTACCTCCCACGATGGCTCAGCGGCTATTACTGCCTCTGTGACCCCCATTAGGGTTGTTTGTGCCAATACATTGAACATTGCTCTGGCTGGTGCTAAGCAGACGTTCAAGATTCGTCACACTCAGTCGATGCAGGGAAAGGTTCAGGCGGCTAGGGAAGCCTTGGCTCTGACCGATACCTACATTGATCTTTGGGAGCAGGAGATGACCACTCTGCTTCAGACTGAGATTACTAACATTCAGTTTGAGGAATTGGTCAGCAAGATTTATGCTCCGAAGGATACTAAGGCTGGTGTTACTCGTTATGAGAAGCGTCATGACGTTCTTTGGGATATCTGGACTTCAGATACCATCGAGCCAGTCTTTGGTACGGCTTATGGTGCCTACAATGCTCTGAATGAGGAATTGATGTGGAATAGGAATGGTCGTGGCGACAATGCCACTGAGAACCTTCTGGCTTCTCGTTCCGGTTTCAATCCCATTTGGAATGCGGAGAATAACGCTCTGTTGACCGCTGTGAAGGCGCTTGTTCCGGCGACTGCCTGATTCATCTATCGGGGAGGGGGAAACCCCTCCCCTTGGAGGTTCTAATGATTAGCACCGAATGGCAAGATCAGTGGATTGCTGAGAACTATCCCGATTCAATGTTTCTCATTGACAAGAATGGTGAACTCATTGTTCTTCTGGGGGTAGATGAAGATGGAGAAAGTACAGTATGATTGTCAAACTAACTCTTGATATCTATGGGCCTGAATTCAAACAATGGCTCAAGGACATTGATCTTGAAATGGATGATGCTGAGGATGATCCTTCGGTTCTATTGGATTTCATGAACTATGACATTTTACCTTGGGTAACTGGAATTCAATTTCAATAACACTACCCCGGATAGGAATGGGCAATTCCCATTCTTATTCCGGGGGTGTGTTAACACACCCCCTGATTACGGAGAGTAACCAAACTCCCCGATTCTGGGTCTTGACATGATCTTCCTCTGGTGGTAGGCTTTGGTCATGGAATTTGAAGCGATCACTGTCAATGATTCAACTATCAAAGTAGACAATAGGACCGACTACTACATAGATCAGTGGCTTTATTCTGACTATGGGTTCAGGTTGTTCTATCGTCCCGTTAGAGGGATTCAGGAGGAATATTGGAATGAGATGTTGGCAGAATACAACTTCGATGATCCTGAGGGATGCTTTGGAAAAGAAAGGTTTGTAGATACTTCTACAAGGGAGCGTTCTATTGACTTTCATGAGTTTTTGGGTAGGAATGTGGCTATTGAGTTTGTTTCAGATTCATCATTCTACTGTTTCTTCTTCGATAAGCCTTCATGGACCATTCTCATGACCAATAAGACAGGATTCTGGAAAAGGGTATAGCCCTTTCGGGTAACACATACCCCGAAAGGGGGGGTGTGTTAACACACCCTCAAATAGTATTACGAAGACCTCTAAAAATGCCCGGTCCCATGAACATTGAATCGTTTCAATTGGGGTGTTACACACACCTTAACTTAAAGTATTACGAAGAACCTTGAAAATGCCCGGTCCCTACAGTTATTTTATCCACACAAGTCCGGGGTAGGCAGCAGACAACCCTTTTATATCTTTGTATAGGGTTGATTTAGATAGATTATACCTATCTCTATACCAAGACCTAGATACAACTCCATGCTGACTGTGTTGAAGTTGACCTTCAATGTATCCGGTCATATAGATCATTCTTGATTCCTTACCCTTGCGATATGTGTATTTGCTCATATTTCTCTTTCCTCTCCTATCAAATTGGCCTTGCATCTCCATGATTTACCTCTCAGTCTTTCTAAATGGGGTCTAAATGATACTTTATTCCTTCAAAAACGGGTCTGAATGAGACTAATTCTGTTGTATTTTAGACTAAAAGTTGTTGAAAGTCCTTGATTTTGCATCGAAATGACCCAAAACTTTTGTTTAAATAAGTAATGCTCTATCATACACATCTCTATTTTTTAGAAAAATGACTTTAGATTGGTTAAAAGTCTTTGGTGAGGGAATTTGTGTGGATAACCTTTGGTTATCTTGTGGATAACCTGTGTACTTCTTCAGTGTTTGTAGAGTCTTGACCTCTCTCTGTACTCTTCTTCGTCTATCTTTAGTGTTGTGTCTCCTAGTCTATATACTTCATCTATCTCTACCCGGCCTTTTGCGTGGTGATTGTGTTGAATAACTACGTCAGGGGCATATTTCCAGACTTTTAGTTGATGGGCCTTTGATATAGTCTCTGTGTCTGTATAGTTATGGTTGTATTCATGGAAAGGGTAATCTTCATTATCCCAACTACCCCCCGATTCTTGGATATACCTTCTACTCATGATCAAATGTGCTGATCTTGCTACTGTTGAGAACAGACGGTCATTAGTTCCAACTACCTCGTATCTTGTTATGTATTTGTATAATCTTATATGCCAGTCTGGTAGGAACTCTACATCTTCTCCTACAAATAGTAGCCATTCAGCGTTGGTATTCTTGTAAGCGTAATTACATTTCTTTGCAAAGGTGCTACCCGGCGATTCTAGGACTTGTGCTCCTGCTTGCCTCCATTCGTCGGCAAGTTCTTCATCTTGATGTACTATGGCATAGACAGGGAAATCAGCATTGTCCATGAAACCTTTAGCCATGCCATGCCTCATCACTGGGACAATAATACTCAACAACTCTTTACCGTTCATACTTACAAATCTATCGAATTCCATTGCTTGCTTGACTGTATACCTTGTTTTGTTTCTTTGGAAGTAATCGTAATCTTTGTTTCCCTTGATAGTGGCCGGTCCATTGAT
>Ga0105091_10000242_pt1 | contig 22006 bp, 18 predicted proteins | sample PPLLak1March2015_FD_87022 | JGI IMG/M metagenome (GOLD analysis project Ga0105091, IMG submission 87022) | Freshwater sediment microbial communities from Prairie Pothole Lake near Jamestown, North Dakota, USA - PPLs Lake P7 Core (1) Depth... | ecosystem: Environmental > Aquatic > Freshwater >... | reverse complement strand
TGGGGCGCCCACTCCCGCTAATCCACACAACTATAAACATCCGCCCCCTACGGGGGCAAAAGCCTTCCTGACACTCGCGCGTTACACTCCCGGCTCTGAAAAGATTTATCCCAGCGCCTTGCTGTAGATGACCTTCGAGTCTCCCGGCCGGTAGAAATCAACGAGAAGCGCTTCCTGGGCATAGCCGCAGGAGAGGTAGAAGCGGCGAGTGGGAACGTATTGCTCTCGAGAAGATGTCTCGATGTAAACCCGCTGGCCGCCGGCAGCTTGAATCTGTTTTTCACTCTCCCGGATCAGCGTCTTCCCCAGACCCTTTCCCTGTGTGTCAGGGTGGACGGCAATCCAGTAGAGGTCGTAGCTGGCATCGGTCCCCGGGATAGGGCCATAGCAAGTGTAGCCAAGCACCCGGCCGTCTTCCTCGGCAACGAGCAGGAAGTAGCCGGATTCCGCACCCCGATTCAATGCATCCTCGACCAGCTCGGTAGCAATCCCAATCTCTTCATCCGTAAAAAAACCGGTCGCGGCAACCAACTGTCGGATCTGATCCGGATCGGTCGGGAGAACTTGTAGTCTTATCTGCATGTTTGTTCTCGAGAGGAGTCAGCAATGATCCTAGCGACCACGTCAGCCTGGTTCAAGCCTGCCCTGCCGGCTGCAGCAAGAAAACCGGCCTGCTTGGATATACACGGGTTCGTGTTGACTTCGAGCACCCAGGGCCGTCCGGCCTCGTCGACCCTGAAATCGACGCGCGCATAGCCGCGGAGCTGGAAGAGGTTCCAACAGCTAAGGGACAGGTCCCGGAGCTGCTGAATCAGTCGAGCATCCTGAGTCCCGAATTCAAAGGACCGAACCGTGTTCTTGTACTCAAACGACTCTTCATCCCACTTGGCCCGGTAATCCACGATTTTCGGCCTTCCGGTGGGGAAACCGACAAAGACCATCTCGGCTACCGGCAGAACCTCCGGGCCGTGACGACTGCCAAGCACCGAGACGTTGAACTCCCGCCCGTCGATATAGAGCTCGGCGAAAGAACCGCCGGCGTCTGAAGGGCCGGCCCCACGGAGCCGCTCACGTAGCGCCGCGTAATCGGCCACTATTGAGCCTTCATTAAGGCCGATAGAGGCGTGTTCCCAAACAGATTTGATGATCCAAGGCCCGGGCTGCTTTGTTTCCTGCTCCAGGCTCGCCAAGGTCAACCAAGGCGGAGTCGGAATTCCGGCTCCTTGAAGCATGGTCTTGCTGACAAGTTTGCTGCCGGTTGTGAAAATTGCTTCTGTTGGACAACCGGAGTAACGAATCTTGAGGAAATCGAGCAAGGCGGGAGCCAAATAGATGAGTCGTCCGGTACCTTCGAGCGACTCGACGAGGTTGAAAACAAAATCGGGACGAAGCTCGCGCAGCCGATCGGACGCTGCTTGAAGGTTGAGAGAGAGTGTGACCTCGACCGGTTCATGCCCCAGCTCGGTCAGCGCCTCGGAAACCGTGGCTGCCTCCTCGAGGACATCCAGTTCGTCCTGGCCGGCATCCGGCGGCACGTGCTGGTGGAGGACGGCGACTCTCAGATCGACTCCTTCCTGACTCGCTCCGCGGCAGACTCAACGATCATTTGCAGAAGCTGCTTGTACGGAATCCCTGCCATGTTGCAGAGGATAGGCAGATCCGACCAAACCGGATTGAGGCCGGCCAGCGGGTTCACTTCGATAAACTGCACTGACCCGTCGGCAGCGCACCGGACATCGACCCGTCCGGCATCCCGACAACCCAGCCCCTTCCACGCCGCCAGCGCGACTTCCCTCGCCTCCTCGCCGATCGGACCCTCAACGAGGTGGTAGCGAACGCGGTCCTCATAATAGGCCTTGTTGTAGTAGGAGTAGACTTCAGCTTCAGCCTTTTCAAGCAGCAGGACTTCCGACACTCCCAGCGCTCTTGCTTTTCGACCGGTGCCGGCCATACCAACCGTGAACTCGCGGCCTGGAAGAAACACTTCTACCAAGACCGGCTGCCGGTACTTGGCCAGCAGCTCACGGCAAACCTTCGCGAGCTCGTCTGCGCTGCAAATCTTGGAATTCGCCGTTATGCCCTTGCTCGTCCCCTCCGCGACTGGTTTGGCGAAGAGCGGGAACGGAAGGCGCACATCCTCTATGTCGCTCTCATCCTCGACGACAGCGAAATCAGGCGTGGGGATACCGAGGTCCCGGACGACGTGCTTGGTCATGCCTTTGTGCAACGTCAACGTGAGGACGAGCGGATCTGAGAACGTGTACGGGATCTCGAAAGCATCGAGCAAGGCGGGCACCTGGGCTTCTCTGCCAAGGCCGTGGAATCCTTCCGCAATGTTAAAAACCAGGTCCCAGCGTTCTCCGGCGAGCAAGTGGGAGGCGAGAGCCCTGAGATGTCCGATCCGGACTACTTCGTGGCCCAGTCCGCTGAGAGTCTCGTCCAAAGCGTCAATCGTCTGAAGACTATCCAGCTCGGCCGTCTCCTCTTTCCCGTAGCCGAGTCGAAGGTAATCGTCTTTCAGGTCGTAAGTCAGCCCGATCTTCATGGAAAAGGGTTCAAGGTTTCAAAGGTTCAAAGGTTCAGAGTTGAGAGGGTCAGGGTTCAGAGGTTCAAAGGCTCAGGTCTAAACCTGTGAACCTCTGAACCCTGAACCCTGACTTTTGGCATCAGGCTTGGAGGGTAACGAGACCCCCTCCCGGCCGGCCCGATTGCCCGTTAGTGGGCTTCGCGGGGTCCGGATAACGATAGGTTTTCCCTTCGTAGTTCCTCAGGACGACCTCATCGCCTTCGCGCCCTACGAAATACTCCGGCAGCAGCGGAATTTTGCCGCCTCCGCCAGGAGCGTCGATAACGTAGCTCGGGACCGCGTACCCGGTCGTGTAACCACGCAGACCTTGGATGATCTCCAAACCCTTCTCAACCGGAGTCCGGAAATGAGAAGAGCCGGAAATCGGGTCACACTGATACAGGTAGTACGGTCGCACGCGGAACTTCAGCAGGCCGTGGACCAGGCGCTTCATGGTTTCCACCGAATCGTTCACGCCCGCCAGCAAAACCGTCTGGCTCCCTAGCGGGATCCCGGCGTCTGCCAGCCTTTGGCAGGCCTGGCCGACTTCCGGGGTCAGCTCGTCAGGATGCGTGAAGTGGATGCTCATCCACAGGGGGTGGTAGCGGCGAAGCATTCGGGTCAACCCCGAAGTGATCCGCTGCGGAAGCACCGTCGGCACCTTAGTCCCGATCCTCAGGAACTCGACATGCGGAATCCGGCGCAACCGAGACAAGAGCCATTCCAAGCGGCTGTCCACAAGAGTCAGAGGATCGCCGCCTGAAAGGAGCACGTCCCGAATGGACGGATTCGCTGCAATGTAGTCGATGGCCCGTTCCCACTGCTTTATGTTGAACCGATATTCGCCGCCGGGGTTACCAACCATCCTGGAACGCGTACAGTAGCGGCAATACACGGAGCAAAATCCTGTAACCAGGAAAAGAACCCGATCTGGATATCGGTGGACCACACCCGGAACCGGGGAGTCGTGATCCTCGTTCAGTGGATCATCCGCCTCGCCAGGAACCCTTCTGTGCTCGTCAGTCACCATGACCACTGTCCGCCGGATCGGCTGAAGTGGGTTGTGCTCATCAAGAAGGGACGCATAGTACGGGGTGATCCCCACAGGCAAAGGCCCACTATGCTGCTCGATCGCAAGGCGCTCGTCCTCGGAAATCCGGATGAATCGTTCCAAGGTACGCAAATCGGTTATCCGATTGCGCAGTTGCCAATGCCAATCGCTCCACTCTTGATCTGTGACGGCTGTGAAGAAACGTTCTCTGAAAAGACGGGTTCTTTCGCTGATCACCTGTTTCCCGTTTGAGGAAACCGGCGGCTCAGCTAAGCGGGGGTCCACCAGAGGTAGGTTAGAGTACCTACCGGGAGGTTCAGCTGATGGACTGGCACAGTCCTCATTCATAGCTGAGTTTCTCCTTTCGCAAAAAGCCTGCCGCTCGTGCTCTCTCACCCTGAGAGCTACGAACTGCCGCTCGGCAGTTCGTATGGCCAACACGGTGGCAAGACAGAATCCCTAAATCAAAATTTATTATACGAGATCCGACTGACAACTATAGAGAGATGATCACATTTTTAAAAGTTGCGGGGTTGAGGCAAAAAAGTTGAAAAAGGCCGAGTTGTCTTTTAGAGCCGACGGCTCTGAACCTACTTCCCCATCCTCTCTTCGTAGGCGCGGATCTGCGGTTCGTATTGGAGCGTCAGCCCGATGTCGTCAAGCCCATTGAGGAGGCAGTGGCGACGGAAAGGATCGACCTCAAAACTGACGCTCAATCCCTGACCATCTGAAATCAGCTGTTTCTCCAAGTCGACTGTCAGCCGGTAGGGCGCCTGCTCGCGAGCCTTTCGAATCAACTCGCTCACAGCAGTCTCAGGAAGACGAATGGCGAGAATCCCGTTCTTGAAGCAGTTGTTGAAGAAGATGTCGGCGAAGGACGGAGCAAGAACGCATCGGAAGCCGTAGTCGTGAAGCGCCCAGGGCGCGTGCTCCCGAGAGGAGCCGCATCCGAAATTCGCACCTGCAATCAGGATGGTCGCTCCCTTGAGCTCGGGCGCATTCAGTTCAAAGGACGGATCAGGCGATCCATCTTCACGATATCGCCAATCGAAGAACAGGAACTGGCCGTAGCCGGTCCTCTCAATCCTCTTGAGGAACTGCTTCGGAATGATTTGATCCGTGTCAACGTTGCGCCGATCCAACGGAGCGGCGATTCCCGACAGAGTCTTGAACGCTTCCATCTTGTTTCCTTTTGATTCAATCCCATTCTCGGATGTCGACGAAATGGCCCGCCAGGGCGGCAGCGGCGGCCATTGCCGGACTGACCAGATGCGTCCGGCCTCCACGGCCCTGCCGGCCTTCGAAATTTCGATTGGAGGTCGACGCGCAGCGCTCACCCGGCTGCAGGATGTCCGGGTTCATGCCCAGGCACATGCTGCATCCTGATTCGCGCCACTCAAACCCGGCCTTTTTGAACACGACATCCAGGCCTTCACGTTCGGCCTGCCGCTTCACTCGCTGGGAGCCCGGGACGACCATTGCTCTTACAGTTGCGGCTACCTTGCGTCCATTGATGACCCGAGCCGCTTCGCGCAAGTCCTCGATTCGACCGTTCGTGCATGAGCCGATAAACACCCGGTCCAGGCGGATCTGCCGAATAGGAGTCCCGGCCGTCAAGCCCATGTATTCGAGGGCGCGACCAGCCGCCTTCTGCGTGCCTTCATCCGGGAAAGAGCCAGGATCCGGAACAGCGCCGGTCACGTCCGTCACCATGCCGGGACTGGTGCCCCAGCTGACCTGCGGAACCAGGTTGTTCACGTCGAGATCGAGCTCCCGGTCGAAGCGGGCGTTTTCGTCTGTGACCAACTGACGCCACTGGTCCACCTGGGCTTGGAACTCTTTGCCCTTCGGCGCAAACGGTCGACCTTCGACGTAGGTAAATGTCGTATCGTCAGGCGCCACCATACCAGCTCGCGCGCCCGCTTCAATCGACATGTTGCAGACCGTCATCCGCTCTTCCATTGAGAGACACTTGATCGCGTCGCCGGCATACTCGAGGACGTAGCCGGTAGCTCCATCCGTGCCGATATTCCGGATAAGGTAGAGGATGAGATCCTTGGCGGTGACATTGTGCGCGAGTTTCCCACGGAAGCGCACGCGGAATGTCTTGGGAAGGGACTGCTGCAGGCACTGAGTCGCGAGAACATGCTCGACCTCGCTCGTTCCAATGCCAAAAGCCAGCGCCCCGAAAGCGCCGTGAGTCGCTGTGTGGCTGTCACCGCAGACGATCGTCATTCCGGGCCGGGTGATTCCCAGTTCCGGTCCGATTACGTGAACGATTCCCTGGTCCGGGCTGTCAAGCCCGTAGAGGGGGACTCCGAATTCCGCGCAATTTTGCGCCAACGTCTCGATCTGCTTTTTCGAGATCGGATCGGTAATCGGCAAAGACCGTTCCCAAGTCGGCACGTTATGATCCATGGTCGCGAACGTCCGATCCGGTCGGCGGACTTTTCGCCCGGCCAGGCGAAGTCCCTCGAACGCCTGGGGTGACGTCACTTCATGAACCAGATGACAGTCAATATAGAGAATCGCCGGCTTGCCCGGCTCCTCCTGCACGACATGACTGTCCCAGATTTTTTGAAAAAGGGTTTTGGGCATAGCGTTTCTCTCGCTGGGAGCGCAGCATCCTGCCTGCTTGGACTGCTAGCACTGTCGATGTTGCTAACTCCGAAAGCAGGCAGGATGCCTGCGCTCCCAGGGACCTTTCTAGTTCCCTCCGGCCGCTTCCGTGGAGGCATCAGGGCTTTTGGCCTGGCGCTGCTTTTCGTGGATGACCTTATTTACTGCGTTAAGGTAAGCCCTGGCGCTGGCATCAATGATGTCCAGGCTGGCTGCCTTGCCGATGTAGTTCTTTCCCTCGAACTCGACATGCACGAAGACTTCGCCGAGCGCGTCTTTTCCACGGGTGACTGCGTTGACGCTGTAGTCCAGGAGGCGCCCGGGAAGCCCTGTAACGCGATCAATAGCACGGTAGCAGGCATGAACCGGACCGTCGCCGACAGCCGATTCTACGAAGGTCTCGCTTCCGCGCTCGAGCTTGACCGCGGCGCTTGAAATGCCTTGGCTGCCACCGGCTGAGTGGACGAAATTCAGGCGATAGATATCCGGGATAATTTTCATGCCGTCCTGGACAATCGCCACCAGATCTTCCTCGTAAACTTCCTTCTTCTGGTCAGCCAGCTTCGTGAAGAAGAAGTAAGCGCGCTCCAATTCCTCGGTCGACAACTCATACCCCATTTGCTCGAACTTATTCCGGAGGGCGTGGCGACCGCTGTGCTTCCCCAGAACGAGTGTGCTGGCGGTGATGCCGACGGACTGGGGCGTCATGATTTCGTAGGTCAAGGCGTTCTTCAGCATCCCATCCTGGTGAATGCCCGCTTCGTGTGCAAAAGCATTGCGGCCCACGATCGCCTTGTTGTGCTGAACGAAGAGACCGGTCAGGTTGCAGAGCATCTTGCTCGCACGCGAGATCTCTTCAGTCACGATTTCCGTGTGGTACGGCAAAACGTCTCTGCGCGTTCGAAGCGCCATGACCGTCTCTTCGAGCGAGGCGTTTCCGGCTCTTTCACCGATACCGTTGACCGTGCACTCGACCTGCCGGCAGCCGGCTTCGACTGCGGCCAGTGAATTCGCCACCGCGAGGCCGAGGTCATTGTGGCAGTGGCAACTGAAAACCGCTTTGTCCCGGCTCGGAATCTTGCTCAGAAGCTGCTTGATGAACGGCCCGTACTCCTGGGGGATGGCATAGCCGACTGTGTCGGGGATATTGATCACTCCGGCGCCCGCCTCGATGGCCGCCTGGAGAACCTCCGCCAGGTAATCGATGTCGCTGCGAGTCGCGTCCTCGGCGGAAAACTCGACATCCTCGCAAAGGCTGCGCGCAAGCTTGACCGCCTCGGTCGCCTGCTTCAGGACTTCCTCCCGAGACTTCCGCAGCTTGAACTGCAGGTGGATATCGGATGTCGCTATAAAGGTGTGAATGCGCGGGCGGCGAGCCTGCTTGACCGCCTCCCAGGCGCGTTCAATGTCCAACCTATTGGCGCGGGCCAGGCCGGCGATGACCGGTTTGCGAATCTGAATGGCAATCGCCTGCACCGCTTCGAAGTCGCCTTCTGAGGCAATAGGGAAGCCGGCTTCGATCACATCGACATTAAGCCGTTCGAGCTGTCGCGCCATCTTCATTTTTTCTTCCAGATTCATGGAACAACCGGGCGACTGCTCACCGTCTCTCAACGTCGTGTCGAAAATCATGATCTTGTCTGACATGCTGGTTCCTCCCCGTCTAGGGTGAAAAAGGCGGTTTTTAACCCTATCAGAATACCATGGGGTCTGGCAAATCCTGATTTCCGGAGTTGGGAGCGGCTAAAGGTCCTTCACCCCTGCACCGGAGAAGATGAAAACCAAAGCCGAGACGCTAAGCACCACGCCTAAAACCATAAGCGTGAGGGCGGGGGAGTATTGCGAGGCGAGAAAGCCGGCGGCCAGGTTTCCCAAGGGCATGCCGCCCCTGAAAGCCAGCATGAAGATGCTCATGACGCGACCGCGCATTTCCTCGGTCGTCGCAAGCTGTACCAGCGAGGTGATCGAGGCAAACAGGGTCATCAGGCAGATGCCGCCGAAGAAAAGGATGAAATAGCTGACAACCAGACTGCGCGAGAGAGCAAACAGAATAAGAAAGGCAGCGAAAACCAGTTGCATCCGCAACGTCAGGTAGCCGCGACCGCTCACTGACGAAAAAGCTGCGTAGAGCAGCGCCCCGCTGACCGCTCCGGCACCCGACACGGCCATCATTGTTGAATAACCGGTTGGACCGGTATGGAAGACATCCTTGGCGAACACCGGAAGAAGCGTGACCAGGGGAATACCGCAGAACGTGGTGATAAAGCCAAGGACGCTCAACTGCCAGAGGGCGCCACGTGATTTCACAAAACTGAAGCCTTTCCGCATCCCAGACCAGACCGAGTCCGTCGTAGGCTCGGGGCGGAAGGAGGATCGGATCAGGTAAAGACTGACAATGACGGCCAGGAAGGACACGCCGTTTAGCGCAAAGCAGAGGGTTGCGCCCACACCTGCAAGGGCGGCGCCGGCCGCCAGCGGCCCCAGCACCCGGGCGAGGTTGAACTGAATCGAGTTGAGTGCGATCGCATTCGCAAGTGTGTCGCGATTCACGAGATTCGGAATCAGCGCCTGGTAGGCCGGAGCACCGAACGACCGCGCGGTCCCCACGATGAAAACCAATATGAGGAGATGATGAATTCGCACCCAGCCGAAGTAGACGAGAATCGTGAGGACGAACGCGCAAGTCATCTGCACGTACTGGGAGCCAAGCAGCATTTTGCGACGTTCGACCCGATCCGCCACCACTCCGCCGACGAGCGAGAAAAGAATGAGTGGAAGCTCGCCCAGGAAGCCGGTCAAACCGAGGTAGAAAGCCGATCCAGTCAGGCTCAGAACCAGCCACGACTCGGCGACCATCTGCATCCACGTCCCGGTCGTTGATGTAAAAGCCCCAAACCACATGATGCGGAAGTCGCGGTAAAGGAAGGCCTGAAAAGTGCGGGCCAGAAACCCAACCGCCGGAGCGGGCGCCGATGTCTGGGGTAATGCCTGCGGTGCCATTCTGCCCGCAGCCTCGTTTGGCTCCGTCATTGAATCTCTATTATGCAGGAAGAGCACCCGGGAGCGCAGGCATGTTGCCTGCTTGTGCCCGAGCAAGATCAGGGGAGGCAGCGCCATGAGCAGGCTGGAGGCCAGGGTGTTGAAAAAGGGTCGTGAGAAGCCGATTACAATTACGAGCACGAGCACGAAAGGCCCAATATCAGCAAGACACTCGATTGCAACCAATTACCCGTCTTCGCTTTTCCTGCTCGTGCTCGTAATCGGCTTCTCACGACGCTTTTTCAACACCCTCGATGTCTGCACTCGGGGAAGGAACGGCTAATTTCTTAGCATCGGTTTGGGAATTGGCACACACATCGGCTACAATGACCGGATGCGGCGCGCTGCTTTACTGTTGCTATCATTCGCGGTCCTTCATCCTCTGTGGGGCCAGCAGGAAGTAATTCCCAGGCCGGACGACGCAGGCCGTCAAAGGCGCCAGCTGACCGAATGGCGAACCGTTTCGGTCAACGAGGGCAAGGGCGTCAAGGTCCAACCTCTGCCGGAAGTGACCTTAAGCTTCGCGGAAGTCGTCAAGAAGGGATCCATCACTTTCCGCCTGCTGTTTGATGGGCCGAAAGTCTCCCCCGGATACCTGGTCGGATCTCCTCCCGTCCTTGTGGAGATGGCTGGCGGTCTCGACTACAAAGGCCCGGTCGAAGTCTGCGTCGCTTTTGCTCCGGATCTGTTCCCCGATCACGGCGGTGACCTGCGTTTGCTCCGCCGACAGGACAAGTCGTGGGTTGACGAGACGCGGACTTTGGACCGGGAAAAGCACATGGTGTGCGCACAGGTGCCGAAACTGGGGCTCCTTCTGTTGGCCGAGAGGAGCGTCCACGGTTTGTATGATGACCTGGCCGCGACCATGCGACTAATCCCGAGCGAGGAATTGCAGCAGGATCTGGCGGAGCCGATACTCCAGAGCCGAGAGTCGGCCACAAAGGGGGACAGGCCGGCCTTCGAGCAGCAACTGAAGAGTGTCAGAGAGCAGCTCGCAGCCGCGAGCCCCGACAGACTTCCCGCCCAGGTGCGGGATTGGATCACTTACTTCCTGAATCGGCTGGACGCCCGAGTGACGGGAAAACCGGCGAAAAACTGAAAAAGGTTCAAGGGTCCAAGGGTTCAAGGGTTCAGAGGTTCAGAGGTTCAAAGGTTCAAGGGTTCAGAGGTTCAGAGGTTCAGAGGTTCAAAGGTTCAAGGGTTCAGAGGTTCAAAGGTTCAAGAGGTGTTTGAATTCAGTCCTGGGTGCTTTTAGTCTTTTGACGCTTGAACCTTTTAACCTTTTAACCTTTGAACGTCTAAACCTTTACTGCTGCGAAATTGCTGCGCTGATCGCCGTCAGCCTTTCGGCAACCGCTTCATAGCCCCGCAGAATGACCTCAGCGTGCTCGATCGTGGTTGTGCCTTCTGCGCAGAGCCCGGCGACGACCAGGGCCATGCCCGCCCTGATGTCCGGTGATTCCAGGCGGATCCCGCGCAGGCGATGCGGACCTTCGACCATCACGCGGTGCGGGTCGCAGATCGTAATACGTGCGCCCATCCTGACCAGCTTGTCCACAAAAAACATGCGGGCCTCGTACATCCAGTCGTGGATGAGGCAACTGCCGGCGCCCTGCGTCGCCAGAACGATCACCAGGCTAACGAGATCTGTCGGGAAAGAAGGCCACGGGCCGGCGGTAATGAGGTTTGGGTTTGTGATCAATCCACCGCTGACTTGAAGGATGTCTTCGCCTTGACGCGTGAAGCCCAGTCCAAATCGGGCCAGCGTTTTCTGAAAGCCAATCAGATCGAGCTCCCGGATCCCGTGCAGGCTTACCGTCCCCCCGGTCACAGCGGTGGCAATGGCTATCGTCCCCGCATCGATAAAATCAGGAGGAATTTCAAGTTCGACTGGCGAGCTCAGAGGCTGAACGCCGCGAGTTACGCGAAAGTAAAGCGGATGGGTCTCGATTTCGCAACCGAGCAGCCGCAAAAAGTCGATAAGGGCGACCACGTGAGGCTCCCGTGCTGGATTGCCGATCAGGCCGCCACCCAGGCTGGCAAAAAGGATGAGAGCATTTTCCGTCGCCGTCACCGAGCTCTCTTCGAGGAAGACTTCCGGCACTTTCTCTTCCAGCCATTCCAGGGTGATCCGCCCGAACTCCTCCACGACGGAGAAACCTGCCGCCTGGAACACTTCCCAGTGCATGCTGAAGGAACGCCGGCCGATCGGACAGCCGCCAGGAACCGCACAGGTCAAGTTGCGAAAGCGCGGACCAAGCACACTCAACAGAAGGACTGCCCCGCGCAACGATTCGACCAGGTGATCCGGGAGATCCGCACTGGAAAGCGGCCGCGGGTCGAGCCGGAGCGTGGTCTTCTCCCAATCCACCTCCACACCGATATGTTCGATCATCCTGATCAGGTTCTGAACGTCGGAAATGCGAGGGATGTTTTTCAGAATGACTTCGTTATCTGCTAAAAGAGCAGCGCATATGAGAGGCAAGGCGGCGTTCTTGTTGCCCTGTACCGGATAGTCGCCTTTCAGAAGACGCCGTCCCGCTATCACAAATTTTTGATTCATTTCTGTACCCCAAAAGGATGAAGGATGAGGGATGAAGGATGAAGCATGAAGACGGAAAGCATGCGTGCGGCTGCCTCTGACGAGTTTCAGCCTTCATCCTTCGGCCTTCAGCCTTTGACTGCCTCCTCCACAATCAATATCTCAGGTTCGAGACGCACTTGAAAGCGGTCCAAGACTCTTTGTGCGTACTCGCCGGCCAAGGCGAGGACGTCCTGACTCGATGCCAGGCGGCGGTTGATGAGGAGGTTCCCGTGGTAATCCGCGATGACCGCGTCGCCCCGACTGGCGCCTTTGGCGCCGACTTCCTCGAGGAGCTTTCCGGCCGGAATCTTTCCGAACTGAATGAACTCCGAAGGAATCCCGGCGAGCACCTCGGGGGACAGCTGGCTGACGAGGATGTTTTTGAAGAAACTCCCCGGGCAGCGCAGGCCGATCGGGTACTTAGCCAGCCTTTTCCGCAGGATTTCCTCGGACTTGGCCGTCAGGTTCTCGACTGCTGGTCTTAGCCGTAGCCGGCAATTCAGCACGAAGAGATCGCGGCGATCCTTGAGCAGGCTGTGCCGATAGCTGAATTCCATCGCCTGGCGATCGAAGGTCTGCACCCCGGCGGGCGAGAAGGTTGCCACATCCACGATGCAGTCCCGAATTTCCTGGCCGTAGGCCCCTGCATTCCCTACGATCGCTCCGGCGACGGTCCCCGGGATCCCGTACATGCACTCCAGTCCGGCCAAGTGGAATCGGTTGATCCGCTGGATGACTTCTCCCAGATTCTCTCCGCCCGCCACCTGCACTTCGTCTCCTTGGCGCTCAAAGCCGAGGAACCGATTCTTGATCACGAGGCCGCGGAAGCCGGCGTCTGAGAAGAGAACGTTGCTGCCTTCGCCAAGGAACAGAAAAGGGAGGTGACGTTGTGTCGCCCAGTCAATCGCGGCGGCCAGCTGATCGACCGTGTAAACCCGAGTAAACCAGTCGGCACTGCCTCCGACTCGGATAGTGGTCAACTCGGCCATCGAGACCCGGGGAATAACGGTTAGCTCAGCCATGGCTCCCAGCCCTGATCGTCTCGAGGCCGTGGGCTTGCGGACCGGTTTCGCGTCTTCTCAGCAGGAAGGCAAACAGCAAGCCGAAGAACCCAAGCGAGGAGAAAATCCACATGCCTAACGCGTAACCTTCGGGGTTTGAGCTGCTCGCGTGGGCAAAGTCGTTCGCCGTTCCTATCAACATATTGAATGCGGCCAGCCCGATGTTCTGGATCATGGTCATCAGTCCGTACGCCGTTCCGAGCCTGTTGCTGTCAACCAGGTAAGCGACCGAAGGCCACATCACCGCCGGAATCAGGGAGAAAGCAATTCCCATCATTGCCATCGGCAGATACAGACTGACGCGCGTGTACGCCATCATCAGGTACACCGGTATCAGGAGAGCGGAGCCAAACATCATGAACAGCGAACGCTTCCCGACTTTGTCGACCAGCAAACCGAATAGAGGAGTGCAGATCATCGCAAAGAGGGTGAGCATGCTGACGAGGAACCCCGCCGTCTCGCGATCTACCTGGTGAGCTTCGATAAAGAACTTAATGGCGAAGGTCTGGAACGGAAAGATCGCCGAGTAAAAGGTGATGCACAGGGCAACCACGTACCAGTAGGAAGTCCCGAAGCGAAAGGCTTCCGTGAATTTCACTTTGTCGGTCTGCCCCGCCTGCCCAAGCTCGTACTTGCGCTCGGCATTGGCCTCAAGCAGAGAGTAGACGGCGGCCGCCGCCGCACAGACAACCCCGGCACCCGCGGCTATCAGGAGCGGCCCCTGCCAGGACTGATAGTACTCCCGGGCCCAGGACGGCGAATTAAAGGCGGCGAAGGATCCGAGACGCGCCAACGTCAGATTCAGACCGAAGGCGAAGCTCAGTTCCCTGCCCCGGAACCACTTCGCTATGGCGCTATTCACCGCCACAGACATCGATTCGGCGCCGAGTCCGAACACCAGCCGGCCCGCAGCCATCACTGCGAGATCCCCCCTGAAAGCCGTGACCGCGGAGCCTACCAGGCACAGGAAGGCGAACAGGAAAAGCGAGCGCTTGGTTCCAAATCGGTCGATGATCATTCCGCCGATCAGGACCATGAAGATGTTAGGAGTGCTGTAAATCGCGTTCAGCAGGCCGATGTTGCTGTCGGAGAAGCCGAGCTGTTTCGCGAGAAGGTCGGCCAGCGGGCTGATGCTGTCGTAGATATAGTACTGGCCGAACATGGAGAGGCTGATGAACACCAGCACGATCCAGCGGTAAGCAGGAGGAGGCGGGACAGCAGCAGTAGCGGAGGTTTTGGTCATCGGTGGTTTGCTATGCCGATTCTATCGCAGTCGAGAGGTGTCGAAAAAGTCCTGGGAGCGCAGGCATCTTGCCTGCACTGGGGCCGCAGGCATCCTGCCTGCCCGTGCTGCTCGCACAACCGCGGGTTAATAACAGCACGAGCAGGCAGGATGCCTGCGGCCCCAGTGCAGGCAAGATGCCTGCGCTCCCAGGGGCAGGACCGCGAAGCTTAGAACGCCGCGCTCGGCGGCGCGGGCTCATCCGGCGCACCCGCCTTTTTCAGCGGAACCAGGATCAGGTAGCCGATGAGGACGGCAAACACGGCGATCGCGAGCCATCCGGCCACCGGCCCGAATGCCTTGAGAGCGGGGAATTCCGGAATTCCTGATGCCCGGTCTCGGATGAACACGACTGCCGCCACGACCAAACCCATCAAAGCCTCACCCGCGATCAGTCCGGAAGCAGCCAGAATGCCCGCATTCTCTACCCGGGCCTTTTGCGCCTCGTTGTAGCGACGTCCGGCAGCGATCCTGTCCACGATTCCCTTGACCATTCCGCCGATGAAGATGGCGAAGGTCGTCTCGAGAGGCAAATACATGCCGACCGAGAACAACATCGGGCTTCTGACTTTGAGCATGATCAACGACATGCCCATCGCCATGCCGACGATAATCAGGGGCCACGCCATTTCCCCGCCCACAATGCCTTGGGAAAGGGCGGCCATCAGACCGGCTTGCGGGGCGGACAGGTTGGGCCCGCCAAAACCGCCGCTCTGCGGGTTTTGGGCAAGGTCTGCATTGTGGAGCACGTAAAGCGGGAAGAACATGACCAATCCCGCCATCACCACTCCAATGAGGTCACCGACCTGCATTTTCCAAGGCGTGCCTCCCAGGATGTGCCCCACTTTCAGGTCCTGGAGCATTTCGCCCGCGACAGCCGCGGAGACGCAACCAATCGCTGCAACCCCGAGAACCGCGGCCACGCCTCCCATCCCGGTCTGGCCCACGACAACCATCGTCAAAGCGGCGACGACCGTGGTCGCCAGCGTAAGGCCGGAGATCGGGTTGTTGGAGGAGCCGATCATGCCGACCAGGTTGCCGGAGACCGCGGCAAAGAAGAATCCGGTAATCAGCATGACGATGGCAGCGAGGAAAGCAGCGCCGATTCCGCCTGTGAAGTAGGAGTAAAGAGCGATCATCAGGACGAACACGACGGCTATCCCGAGGAGCACGACGCGGAAATTGAGGTCACGTTCCGTCCGCAAGGTAGCCGTTTCGGTGGCGGCAGACTTCTTCACGTCCGCGATGCCGCGCTTGATGCCGACAATGAGGTTCTTCCGCATCCGCCAGAGCGTGTAGCACGCGCCGACCAGCATGCCTCCGACCGCGATCGGCCGCACAATCCGCCGGTACAAATCGCCGGTCATCGCCGCCCAGTCTCCATTAAACTGACCTATCTGGCTCGGACCCAGGAAGTAAACAAGAAGCGGAACGAAAAGGCCCCAGGCGAGAACGCCACCGGCAAAGTTCAACGCGCCGAGCTCGGGTCCGATAATGTAGCCAACGCCAATGTAGGCGGGAGTTGCGGCAGGGGCGGTCACTGTGGTCACTCCGCCAACGGGGATCGACCGGTCTCCGCCCAGGCGGACGATGCTTTCCCCAATCTTCCCAACGCCCACCTGGAAACGATTAACCGCGTAGTAGACTCCCAGACCGTCAAGGGTGTCGGCATCCAGCCTGCCGAGGAGGCGAATAACCGCGCCAACACCCATGGCTTTGAACAACTGCATTGCTGCCTCGGCTCCGCGCTGGCCGGCCTTGTGGATCTCGCCGGCGGCTACGGACTCCGGGAATGGGAGGGTCGGGTCTTCGACCATGACCCGGCGGAGAACCGTGACGAACATGATCCCGAGGATTCCACCCAGGATCATCAGCGAGGCGGCGACGAGGTACTCACTCCAGAGGCTTTCCGCCTTAAATTGCCAGATTCCGAGGATGACAAAAGCGGGAATCGTGAAGATCGCGCCGGCAGCAACCGACTCTCCGATCGACCCGACCGTACGGGCCATATTCTCTTCCAGGATCGACCCGCGGAACAGCTTGAGCACAGCCATGCCGATGACGGCTGCCGGGTAGGTGGCCGCGATCGTCATGCCCGCTTTGAGGCCAAGATAAGCATTCGCGGCGCCCAGGATTACGCACAGGACAAGCCCAATTAGAAGAGCCCGGGTCGTGAATTCCCGCATGCTTGTCTGGACAGGCACGTACGGGGTGTGTTTCGGCGTCTGGCTCTCGCTGGTTTTGATCTCCGCCATAGAGTCTCCTAGTCAATCATTACTAAAGCGCCATAAACCCAGAATAGCCGGAATTTAGCATGAGTACAGGCAGGCGGACAAGGCAACCGGCCGACCGCGTTCGGTCATGGGGCGGTTGCCGCCTCCCGGTAAACGTTGTAGTCGGCTTTTGAAAAGAGGATGAGGCGTACCTCGGAAAGGTTCAGCTTTGGTGCTTCTTCACTGATCGTCGTGACGGCTATGGCTGAGGCCCGCGCAACTGGAAAACCGTAAGCTCCCGTGCTGATGCTGGGAAAAGCCACGGACCGGCATCTCAGCTGCGCTGCGAGGGACAGGCTGTTGCGATAGCAGGAGGCAAGGAGCTTGTCTTCCTGCTGACCGCCACCGTGCCAGACTGGGCCGACAGTGTGAATTACGTACTGGGCATGCAATCGGCCGGCGGTCGTTGCGACGGCTTCTCCGGTCGGGCAACCGCCCTGCCTGGCGCGGATTTTGCGGCATTCTTCGAGGATTTCAGGTCCGCCGGCACGGTGAATCGCGCCATCTACCCCTCCACCGCCGAGCAGAGTCGAGTTCGCAGCATTGACGATCGCATCGACTTCTTCCTTGGTAATGTCGCCGATTTTGAGAGTGAATTTGGTTTGGCCGATTTGTTTTTCCATGGGTGGATACCTCTTGGCAGAAACACGGACGAACACGGACCAACACGGACGGACACGGACAAGCGGGTCCGTGCCTGTCCGTGTCCGTCCGTGTTGGTCCGTGTTCGTCCGTGTTTCTGCCATTATTTCTCCGCAAAGAACACGACTGACTCCTGGCCGAGGTAACCATAATGCCGCGACCAGTAAAGCTGGGCGTGGACATCCGTAAAACCGATTTCCGTCATCTCGTTCAAAAGCTGCCAGCCGAAATGGTGAAAGCACAGTATCTGGCGTTTCCCAAATGGATCTGAGTGGTACTCGGGCGGCAGCAGATGCTCAATTGCACCGTCCTCCTGCCGCGACGCCCTGATCACGTTTTGTTCTGACGTGAGTATGAACGGGCTTGTGAACATGAACAAACCGGGGGTCCTGAGACACCGAAAACATTCCCGCAACCCGGCCAGGTAATCAGGAATATGCTCAAGGACCTCGAAGCAGAGGATGGCGTCGAAACTGGCATCGGAAAACGAGAGACCTGAAAGATCCTCGTGCCGAATGCCACGCCAATTCTTCTGGCCTCCCTTAAGAGAAGTGCCCAGGAATTCGCTGCCGACAACGGCTCTGAATCGACCACGCAGGAGTCGGTAAAAGGGACTCCTCTGCTCGGGCAGATAGATGGAGCCCGAATGGTTTCCGGCCCAATTACAGTCAAACAGGTGGAAGCAGGCGCGCAGGCGAGAGTTCAACCTGCAGCCGGGGCAAAGGAGATGCTCTCGCCAGTTGGGGACGCCGCGACTCTCTCGTTCCTCCTTCGTAAAGCGCACGGCAAAGCTCCTGGCTCGTCCGCAGGCGTAGCAATGCCCGGGCACACTGAAAACCTCAGAATTCCCAATCAGGCGCCGTTCCTCTTCTTCCCGCCTGGCTCGAGTTGTTGACGATGTCTGCAGATACGCCAGGTAGTCGGTGCGGGAGTTGAGTCTGGTCAGGTCGAGCATATTAAAGGCGCTTTACTTGCCTACACGGCCGTGTTTTCGATAGGCTTTGCCTCGGAGCCGGGTGATGCCGAAAAGATTAGCTCTTCAGTTGATTGTCTCACTGACGATTATTGTGGTCATCGTCGTGGGTTTGTCCAGCTATATAAATGTCAAGACGCAGGAGAAGCAACTGCTGGACTCCATGATACTTGGCGCTGACCAGCTATCTCGCGGCATTACCAGCGCCACCTGGCACTCTATGCTGGATGACCGCCGCGAAGCGGCCTACCAGGTCATGCAGAAAATTGCCGAAAAGCAGGGAATCAACCGGATCCGCATTTTCAATCGTGAAGGCCGTGTGATGTTTTCGACGAATCCGTCGGAGAACAATCGCCAATACGGCAAGGAGTCGGATGCCTGTTCGCTTTGCCATTCCACGCTGCCCCCCAAGGTCGAAGTCGAAATGCCCTCGCGCGCCCGCATCTTCCAGGCAGTGGACGGTTCCCGCAAACTCGCGATGGTCACTCCCATCTACAACGAGCCGGCGTGCAGCACTACCGCCTGTCATGCCCATCCGCCCGGAATGAAGGTCTTGGGAGTGCTGGACGTGGATCTGGATCTCGACCAGGTCGACCGGGAGTTGATGGGCATCAAACTGCGAGCCGTGGGCGTCACCTTGACTGCCATCGTTTCCATTGGCCTCTTTATCGTGGTTTTTACCAGGCGTTTCGTGGATGTGCCGATCCGGCGCCTGATCGATGGGACAAGAGCGGTCAGCAACATGCAGCTGGATCACCCGATCGAAATCCATTCAAGCGAGGAACTGTCGCAGCTCGCGCAGTCGTTCAACGCGATGCGGGGACATCTGAAGCAGGCGATGGCGGAGTTGAACGACCTGAATCAGGGCCTGGAGACCAAGGTACGGGAGAGAACCGACCAACTGGAAGTCGCCCAGCGAAAATTGATCCAAGCCGATCGGCTGGCTTCGCTTGGTCAACTCGCCGCCAGTGTTGCTCACGAGATCAACAACCCGATCTCCGGGGTTCTGAATCTCTCGATGCTCATGCAGCGGATTATCAAAGACGGCGGGATCCCGGCCGAGCGACTCCCCGAATTCAGGAAGTACCTGTCCCAAGTGGCGGCGGAGACGTCGCGGGCCGGCCGCATTGTGTCCGACTTGCTCGCCTTCTCCCGACGATCTAAACCGGCGGCCGCGGAGGCGGACCTCAACAGGATCGTCGATACTACTCTGTCATTGGTGGATCACAAACTGAGGCTCATCAATATCGAGATCGAGAAAGAGCTCGCTTCCGGGCTTCCCACGATTGTGTGTGATGCCCCGCAGATCCAGCAGGTTGTGATCAACCTCGTTTTGAATGCGTCTGAATCGATGACCGGGAAACCCAAGGGGAAAGTCAGTGTCCGCACGCGCCGATCTCCGGAAGGGGTGGTTTTGGAAGTGCAGGACAACGGGGAAGGCATTCCCAGGGAGAACCTCAGCAAGATCTTTGATCCTTTCTTTACAACCAAGGAGGAAGGTAAAGGGGTGGGCCTCGGGCTGGCCGTCGTTTATGGAATCGTCAAGTCTCATGGCGGAGACGTCGAAGTTAACAGCACGCCCAAGGTGGGAACCGTTTTCCGTGTGACCTTACCCCTTGTCGGTGACGAGTCGACAACGGGGAGACCGGGGCTTTCTCAGTTGAAACAACCGGCGTGAGCCTGATTTACCTGGTTACGGTGGGGAACGTGGAGGAGGGAGTACTGGATTTTCTCCAGCTCGGGCTCGCCGACGCTTTCGGACTCCGGGTGCGCTGCCTGGATCCCCTTCCTGACCCGTCCTACGCTTTCGACCCGAAGCGGCATCAGTACAGCTCGGTGGCACTGATGCACGAACTGATGAAAGTTTGTCCCGGCCCCGACGTAAGAGTGTTGGGAGTTACCGAACGAGACCTGTTTATCCCGGTCTTGAGTTTTGTCTTCGGTCAAGCGCAGTTGAACGGCCCGCTTTCGGTCGTTTCGCTGGCGCGCTTGCACCAGGAGTTCTATCAATTCGCTGCAGATAGCCGGCTTTTGGAGGAGCGGGCACTCAAGGAATCGATGCACGAGCTGGGGCACACTTTCGGCTTGGTCCACTGCCCCGAGAAATCGTGTCCGATGTCTTTGGCCACGAACATTCGGCAACTGGACCTGAAGAGAAGCGCGTGGTGTGTCAGTTGTGAAATACTCCTTGAGGAAGCCCTTGTTGAGTGATCTGAGAGGAAGGCATGAAGAGTCATTGGGAAATCCTCGTCGTCGACGATGAGGAGGTGATGCGCGAATCGCTGGCTGCCTGGTTGAAGGAGGACGGCTACCGCGTCGAAACAGCTGCATCAGGCCGGGAAGCGATCGAGAAGTCCCGAGCCAAGGACTATGCGATTTACTTCGTGGACTTGAAAATGCCGGGAGGAATTGACGGCATCGAGACCATGATGCAGATCCGTAAGCTGCGGCGGGACGCCTCCATCATCATCATAACTGCTTACGCGACGGTGGACACCGCCATAGCGGCCATGAAGGAAGGCGCGCAGGAGTACATCGTCAAGCCCTGCAATCTCGAAGAAATCTCTCTCCTGGTCACGCGAATTATCAAAGTCAGGACGCTCCAGCGTGAAAACGAGATGCTCAAAAAGCGGCTGCGAAAGACTTACAGCCTGAACGACATCATCAGCAAGAACCCCAGGATGCAGGAAATATTCCGGCTCATTGAGGACGTGGCCAACCTCCGAAGCACGGTGCTGATTCAGGGGGAGAGCGGCACTGGGAAGGAGCTGATCGCGAGAGCCATACACTCGTCAAGCGACCGGGCCGACCAGCCGTTTGTTGGAGTCTCGTGCGCCGCCTTGGCCGAAACCCTGCTCGAATCTGAGCTCTTCGGCTACGAGAAGGGGGCGTTCACCGGCGCCGCATCCCAGAAAAAAGGGAAGTTCGAACAAGCGGACCGAGGCACCATCTTCCTCGACGAAATTGGCGACATCTCACCGAAATTGCAGATGGACCTCCTCCGCGTGCTGCAGGAGAGAAGCTTTTACCGCGTGGGCGGATCGGAAGAGATCCGGGTCGACGTGCGCGTCATCGCGGCGACCAACGTCAACTTGCAGGAGGCCGTCCGGGAAGGCCGCTTCCGCGACGACCTGTTTTACCGCCTGAATGTGATCAATATTCGAATCCCGCCGCTGCGCGAACGGCTGGAAGATATCCCGCTCCTGGCCCGGTATTTTATCGAGAGGCTGAGCGTGGAAGTCGGCAAGGACGTCGAGGATATCTCCGAGGACGCCTTGCAGCTTCTCTTGACCCATTCCTGGCCCGGCAATGTCAGAGAGCTCGAGAACAGCATCGAGCGCGCGCTGGTGACCTCACGGAGCCGGCTCCTGACCCGTCCTGATTTTTCCTTCCTGGCGAAAGAGGTGGAAGACCAGGATCCGTTCTCGATTCCGGCAGTCACGCTGCAGGAGCTCGAGAAACAGGCGATTGAGTCGGCTATCAAGCGGACTCGGGGGAACATCAAGGAGGCTGCCGCCCAGCTGGGGATAGAGCGCTCGACGCTTTACGACAAGATCAAGAAGTACGAGATTGCGAGGTCGTAGGGTGAGTGTTTGCCCCCGTAGGGGGCGGATGTTTATAGTCTCGATGGTGCAAGAAGAAGGGCGCCCCAGCGGGGCGCGATCTTCTGTACATCCTCGGAACATCGCGTCCCGCTGGGGCGCCCTTCTTCTTGCACCATCGAGACTACAAACATCCGCCCCCTACGGGGGCAAACACTCTTATTTGAGCGTTTACGGGTCGTAGAGGGGCGCACGAGCGGGCAGTAGAACGCGTTCCAAAGCCGCGCCCATTCGAAGCGGAGGGCTGCGGAGCGTCTTCGAGCGGAGCAGCCTTCCACTTCGTGCGCGGCTCTGGAACGCGATTTATCGCCCGG
>Ga0105091_10000241_pt1 | contig 22085 bp, 18 predicted proteins | sample PPLLak1March2015_FD_87022 | JGI IMG/M metagenome (GOLD analysis project Ga0105091, IMG submission 87022) | Freshwater sediment microbial communities from Prairie Pothole Lake near Jamestown, North Dakota, USA - PPLs Lake P7 Core (1) Depth... | ecosystem: Environmental > Aquatic > Freshwater >... | reverse complement strand
TCGATGTCCAGAGAGTTGTCGCAAAGCGCCTCTCAAGCAGGGGCTTTACCGTTCATTGTGCATCCGATGGCGTCCAGGCAGTTTCGCTGGCCCATAAATTCAATCCGGATTTAATAGTTTTGGACCTGCAGCTGCCCGCCGGCGACGGACTTTGCGTAATGCGCAAATTACGAATGTCCGGAAACCTTAAAAGGGCACATATTGTTGTCCTTACAGGAATGACTAATGAAATATTCAAGCAGAGCGTTCTCGATGAAGGTGTAGACGCGTATTTGCAAAAACCATATGACGCCCAGGTTCTTCTTGATACAATTGAAAAAATACTGGTCAGTTCCTCTTCAGCGCAAGAGCCATCCGCTCAAGCAAAAGCCGAGTCAGGTACTTGTTCGCAAGTAAAACAGAATTCTCCAAATTCAACAAAATCCAAGGCAGAGTACGGAAAGCAGGAACCTGATTTGTTTGACTACGCGGCAGGCAAAAACGGCCTTCGTTTTGAATAAATTTAATCAGGTCAGACTCATTGCTGCTGGTTAATGTTTAAGCTTTTTAGGCGCGTAAATAAAAGTAAAGTGTTGTCCCCTTATTTGGCTCGGATTCAGCCCTTATTTTTCCCCCGTGATGCTCAATTATAAGCTTGCAAATCGCAAGCCCCAGGCCTGTCCCCTCGATATCGCTAACATTGGCCGATTTGATTTGAACGTATTTTTCGAAAAGTTTTTCTATGTCTTCTTTGCTTATCCCGCAGCCCGTATCTTTTATCGCCACCTCTATGCCGCCATCCTCTTTTTTTGTCCGGATAGCGATACTTCCTTCTTTTGTGAATTTAAGGGCGTTACTGACCAGATTTGTAACCACCCTTGTTATTGCATCGTAATCGAAATTTATTTTTGGGAGTTTCTCATCAAGCTCGATCCGCAAATCCAGACCTTTTTGCCTGGCTACCGGCCCCATCATTTTATGAACATCTTTTACCAGTTCATTTATATCATTTTCAGTAAGAATGAACTGCTGCTTGTCTAAACCAATTTTTTGAAAATCGAGAAAATCAGTTATCAGCCTTGTCAGCCGGTCAACATTTCTTTTCGCTAGCGTTAAAAACTCCTTCTGTTCATCGTTTACCGCCCCTGCATCGCCTCCCGCGACAATATCAATACCCTCTTTTATAGCAGTTAACGGAATTCTGAGGTCATGTGAAACCATATTCACGAGGTCTGCCTTTGCCGCCAGGGCCTTTATGAGTTTCTTTTCGACCTTTTTGCGCTCCATGGCGTAAAGAAGTGTCCTTCCTAACATGCTGTCAATTGCAGGCCCTTTGACGAGATAATCAGTCGCCCCGAGATTTATCGCTAAAATGCCCGTCTGGTCATCGGCCCATCCTGTCAATACTACAACAGGAATTTCTGCCGCGGCATTGACAGCATTTTTTACGGTTTCAAGACCGTTACTGTCGGGAAGTCCCAAATCGAAAAGCGTTACATCAAATTGCCTTTGCTTGAGCTTTTCGATGCCTTTAGCCAGCGTGCTGGCTGTCTCGACCTCAAATTTTACGGGCAATGGCGTTTCTGCAAGTGTCCTTTTAGCTGAAAGGCAATCAACTTCATCGTCATCTACTACCAGAATGTGAATTTTTGGAAATACCATTTTGAAATTTTCTCTTTATCAAATATCGGCATATTATTAGTCAGAAATCATCACTTTACAGATACTTTTTAGACACATTAATTTTTTTTTTAAAGACCGATAAAATATCATTTTTTATTCGAATATTTTTGGCCCTTAATTAAGCACGCCTTCATTTCTGACGATATTTAATTATAGAAATCTCCTGCTGAATTATGCAATACCATTAAATTTTTTTGTAATATTGAGGGAGACATTTTATGAATTTAATTAATCTAAATAAAAGAGGCAGCGCCCTTGTTATTGTTATGTTCGTAGTCATGCTTTTAATGGTTTCAGGCATAGGATTATTGTATATAAGTGAGCAGGGGCGCATCTTCGCCATTCGCACCTCTGAGGATATGGCAAGCCGAGTCTGTGCCGATGCCGGCGTTGAAATGGCGGTCTCCGAAATGAATAAAAGAGCTAACTCGGGAAGTCTTAAAGATAGTGACCTGCCCCGCTCAATTGGCGAGACATTGCCCGATATGATAGGAGCATTTTCCTATAAAGTCGAAAAACATGACAGCAATTATTTTGTTTACTCGGTCGGCGCACGGGGCGATTTCAGAAGAACAATAGAGGCATCTTTACGCAAAAAGTCATGTTTTGAATACGGCATTCTTTCGAAGTCGAGCTGCTACTTGCCGCCTAATACAACTGCATCCGCCTACGATTCACAAAACGCCGGCGCTACAGGTTTAAAAATACAGATGGGAACACTCAGCACTGCACCTACCCCTACAGTTGTTACCAAGCCTGGATGTGTTGTCAATGGCGACCTGTTTTGCGGTGTCGGCGGAGACCCGTCTGCTACTATTTCCGTTGACGGAACTCTTACCGGCAAAACCTACGCCTTGACTGAAGAGCCCGAAATCTATACCCCCAAAATTCCTTTAGGGCTGACCGCCAAACCTGATTTACATACATACGGCAAAACTATAACATTCACTGATGCGAATAGCGGTATATATGGCACTATAAGCATAGACAATGGTTCCGGCAATTACGGCAAGCTTGTCATCAGCGGCAATGTTACACTTGCTGTCACAAATTTTATGTTTTTAGGGGAAGGTGCGGAAATTTACGTCAATGAGGGTTCAACCTTAATAATGTATTTAGCATCCAATTTCATAACAGAAAACAGTTCAAGTATAACATACGGCGGCGCCGTTCCGGACCCCAGTCATATTCAGATATACGGAACCAGAACGGGCACGCCTCAGATATGGACTCTTAAAGCCAAAACAAGCTTGTGCGGCGTTATTTACGCACCAAACGCCAATATTAACTTACAGGCCGGAAAAAATATGTACGGGGCAATTGTGGGAAACTCAGTTAATATAGATGTCCAGACCGGCTTTTCATTTTATTTTGATGTTAATTTGCTCAGGGCCACAAATTTAGCCCTTGGCGGCGGGTTCAGGACAAACAGATGGAAAGAAACGGTTTCGAATGGAACCTCCGAATGGGCATATTGATTTAATAAATTGTAAGCGGGGACAACGATGATTATTAACACTATAAGAAAAGGCAGCGCTCTGATTGTCGTGATGTTTGTCATTACCTTATTGCTGACGGCCGGAGTCGGTATATTGTATTTAAGTGAGCAGGGCCGTCTTCTTTCCGTCCGTTCATCGCAGGATATGACCAGTAGAATCTGCGCCGATGCGGGCATTGAAATGGCTATTGCACAAATGAATGCCGAACTTAAAGCCGGCACATTCAATGACAGTGACCTGCCTCAGTCTATAGGTGAAACACTGCCGAATATGGCAGGCGCGTTTTCATATATGGTCGAAAAGGTTGACAGTAATTATATTGCCATTTCTGTCGGAGCAAGGGGGAACTTCCGAAGGACCATACAAGCTTCTCTGCGCAAAAAGTCCGCATTCGAATACGGCTTATTGTCAAAGAATGCTATTAATCTAGCTCCTGGTATGGATGCAGGTGCGTATGATTCAGCGAATCCCGGTGCGACGGGCTTAGAGATAGATATAGGAACCACAACAAATTCAGCCACCGCCGCACTTGTCACTAAACCGGGCTCTGTTATTCAAGGCAATCTCTTCTGTGTCGCACCTGCTGATTGCGGTGCTGTTATTTCAAATGGCGGAACATTAACAGGTGAAATTTATCAAATGCCTGATGCTCCTGAGTTTTATTCACCTGTACCTCCCGCCGGTCTGCCGCTCAAACCTGATTTTCATACGAATGGAGCCACAATAGTAATGACCCCTGCAAATAGTGGTGTATATAACGTTTTCAGTGTAGATAACGGCGGAGGCAAGATTGGTAAACTTGTTATAGGCTCGGGGACTGTGATTTTATCTGTTAGAAATTTTATGGATATGGGTAATGGTGCTGAAATAGATGTAAATGCAGGGGCATATTTAATCATGTATGTCGCCTGCAACTTCTACACAGGCAATGGCTCAAGTATTAATTATTTAGGCTCCGTCCCTGACCCCAGTCATATTCAGCTTTATGGAACCGGCACCACTGAGACTATATGGGCTCTAAAGGCAAAAAACGAATGGTGCGCTGTTGTTTACGCGCCGTATGCCCAAATCAGCTTACAGTCGGGAAGAAATATGTTTGGGGCGTTTATAGCAAGAACCATGCAGATAAGCATAGCCGACCCTTATAAGTTATTGTATGACGTGAACCTTCAGCGGGCCACAAATCTGGCTGTCAGCGGTGATTTTATGACAAACAGATGGAAAGAAACTGTTTCAGCAGATGTCCCCGAATGGGCATACTAATTAAAATTAAAAATTAAAAAGTAAACTTAAATACTTAATTTGTCATACCCCGCGCAGCAATCTTAACCTTTCATATTGTCATGCTGAGCTCAGCGAAGCATCTGGCCTGCGATTTAAAAGAGATCCTTCGCTTTGCTCAGGATGACTTCGCCGGATTCTTCAATTCGTTTCGCTCCATTCAGAATGACATCATGCATTTTACGTATTCCTTGTCATGCTGAGCGACAGCGAGGCATCTGGGATTCTAATATGAATTAAATTTTGTATGAAAAAATGAGAAATTAAAGAGTAATTAACGAAAAAGCTTTTTGCATTTTGCTTTGTATTTTTAATTTTTTAATTTTGATTTTTGATTTAATTGTTATGCAGTATCGCAGATGTCCCTATAAGCATCTTCTCGGTGCCGGTATTAAGCGTAAGCATCATATGCACTGAATTCCCGCTCTGCTTAAATATACATTTATTTACATTACCGCAGATTGTATCCGTTGCTATTGTTCCTTTTGGATTGGCTGCATCATTTGGATTAAGCCAGCCGCGTTCGACACGAAGCAAATTTCCTGAGACAAAAAATTTAGCGTACCTGTCAAGAAATGAAGAGCCGTCAGTGTCATAATAATGGACCTCGACCCATTTGCTGTCAGGGTCTATTGTAATTCCCTTACTGCTTGATTTTCGAACTATTGAATCGAATGTCCTTTTCGCGATATGACCGCCTGTCACCACTTCGGAGTACATGCGGTTATATATTAAATTCCAGCCTTTTTGGCTTTCTGAAAGGATTTGTCCGATTGAAAGCATTGCTATGATAAGGATAAGCCCTGCAATCGCCACATCGACTGTGGTAAAACCGTTCTTTCTTTGCCTTTTATATTGACTCATAATTGAAAACCCTTTTCTGAAAATATTAAGATGGGGTTTTTACGTAAGTCGTCAACCGGTAAGATTGATTACTCGAGTTTTGGTTTGTCCCCTCCCTGTAGTCCCAGCTGACAACTATGTGCAGCGAAGTAATTTTGTTGCCCATGTTTTTCCACGATAGTGCCGCGTAATATTTAAAACCATCAACAATGATTTCATAGCTGCCAAGCTCAGTAAAGCCGGTGGGAGCTCCCGCCGAGTTGGTGTCGATTATGTCTAAATCCGGCGTAAATGTTGTCACTGGGTCATAGCTTGTAGTCCCGCCTTCACCCGACCAGCCTTCGCACAGCATCAATGATAACCTTACACCCGTCGAGTATAAATCGGCATGCCGGGCACCTAATGCGGCCTGGTATCGGTACACTGATGTCCCTATTACGGCGATTACAAGGACTACCGCCGCAATCATTGCTTCCACTATTGTGAACGCACTTCTTGTTTTTTGCGTATTCATTGGCTCTTCCTGCCTTATCTTTAAATTATAAAAATAAAACGGCATTCCCTCTTATTTTAAAAATCTTTTAGCTATTAATCGGCACTTGGAACCAGACGGTTCACTTATATGGCTTGAATCTGCGGCTGATTTGTCAGGTTCAATAGAATATAGGACTATAGCGGAAAATAAATTTAAAACGTCCTAAAAAAAACGAGCTGACGCTTCTTCGCGATTTACTTTATTGATTATCCTTTTTTGGGAATGTCGGGTGACCCGGCTTTCAGCCATGAGATAGCATCATTTCTATTGGAAAAAATTTCGACATTAAGAGACAATATATTTGCAGTATTTTTGAAGAAAGTATGTTCGCTTGCCTTTGGTGAAGCCATGTCATGTATGGCGGCTATCTTTATGTCGCCGCTGACGCCTATTTCCTTTAGCATCTTCGGTAAATCGTCAACCTCCAAAAGAGTAAAATCAGGAGTCATTTCCCTGAAATCCAAAAGAATTTTATTGGCCTTCTTTTTGCGTCCAAAGGGGAAGATTTCTTCGGCGAACTTTTTGTGCTCGTTCCAGCCCATTACGCCGTTGATTTTGGCGGCTACGATTGCATCTTTTTCAAGATATTCAATTGTCCACTTCATGGCGAGATCCTTGTAAAGAACATTTTGCTACAATATCGCTGAATTTCAAATACGTCAAGAGATGAATGCCATTAAAAAGCGGGGCCTGTCGCACTTGCAGCCCTGCCGCAGACGATCAGGCCCTTTTGCTGTATCTGCTCGTGTCGAGTTTTGCGGGTCGAGTCCGGAAAAATACAAAATCTGTTCCTTCTATTTAAATAATAAGATTATCCCCATCGTCTCACAAAAAGATTTTGTATTTAAGAGGAAATAAAAAACTACTCCGGCTCCTGTTTTTGCATCAGCTCGATTATTTCTTCTTTTGTCGGCATTGCCTCGACTGCGCCGAATTTTGTGCATGCAATCGCTCCTGCCGCCGATGCGAATTTCACTGCCTTTCGTAATTCATCGCCTACCGCCATCGATGCCGCCAGCGCACCCGCAAATGCGTCTCCCGTCCCCGTGTGGTCAACCAATTCTATCGGATAAGCCGGTATGTGGTCGGCATTTTCCCTGTCCACAACCAGGCAGCCGCGTCTTCCCATCGTTATTACGGCCGCACTTACTCCCCGCGCGACAAGGTCCGAACCCACCATTTTTGCCGTGCGGATGTTCGCGCTCGAATGGTCGCTGATAATCGCTGCCTCATAAAGGTTCGGTATCATCACATCTGCCATAAAATACTCGGGTGGCAGAGTAGTCTCCGTTCCATTGCTTGAGGGGCCAAGTGCTCCTGCCGGGTCAAGTATTACTTTTTTGCCGTGAAGTTTGGCTATCGCAATCGTCTTTATAATTGCCTCTTTGGGAAGCCTCGCGTGAATCAGGCAGATATCCGCCTCCGATATCACCCGTTCCGCTAATTCGATATCTGCCTCGTTTAAAGCCCCGTTTGCCCCGTCGTATGTAATGATTGCGTTTTCGCCTTTGGTATCTACAAGTGTAAGTAATAAGCCGGTATTTTTTGCCTGCGCGGTAAAGACGTATTTTGTGCTTACATCATGCTGTGCCAGTGTGGCTTTTATTATTGTTCCAAGCGGGCAGTTGCTGATTTTACTGACAAGATGGACATCACAGCCGCAAAGCGCCGCCTGTATCGCCTGGTTTACTCCCGGCCCTGTCGCAGTAAGAGATAGCGCCGTTCCCGCCGCCGTCTCGCCCGCTGCCGGAACTTCTGTGCATTTTATCGCCATGTCAACGTAAACGCTGCCGACAACGACTACCCGCGGTTTGCCTGTCGAACTGTTCGAATCCACCTTGGATTCCTTTCCATTTTACCGATTTCAAAAAGTTCGTCTGATAATATGCGAGTATATACTCACTTTGACCATTTGCAATCCTTTTTGTTGATTTATCCTGCCGATGTGCCATCGCTATAAGCTGAGCATTATGCGCTGCTATCGAGTATCCAGCATACGAGTTTCAAGCATCTTGACCTGTGTATGGTTCAGCAGTCTGATGTCTTTTTCTTATGCCTCTTCGATCACTTTGAATCCAAGCAATCCCGCCATGTGTTCCACCGGCCGTTTAAAGTCGCCGTAATAGGTGACGCGGTGCCAGCCCCACGTGTCCCAATAGCGAAGGAGCTTATTTATATCGCCCACCGGTTCGGCCGCCAGCTTCGTCCGGCATGCCTTGTCCTCATCAACATTCTCTACGGTCTTTGCCCTGTGGATTATTATTTCTTTTTTGTCCGGGTCAATCTCAAGTGATGTTGTCATCTCGCCAAGCGGCATAAGAGACCTGACCGCTGCGCCCTTGCGGTCCTCTGAGTGGTTGCGGATATGATAGGGATTACTTTTTCCCTGGGGGCCGTAAACTTTGTTCATACCCACGCAGTGTGCGTAAATTATCTGGTTCTTTGATGTGTCGATTACCGGGTCGGAAATATATCCGGGCCTGCCGGTCAGGTAACCCATTACCAGCATTGTTATTGTTGATTTTAAATCCGACTCACATGCCCCGACCAGGCCGTCGTTATTAAGCTGGAAGAATCCGAGACACGGATATGCCTTAATCTTGCCGCCGTAAAATCCGCCCAGGCAGTTTATTGTTATGGCCTGCGCCTTATTTTCATCCATTATTTTTTTCATCGCCAGATACATAATAGCCGATTTCTCAATCTCTTCTGGGCTGGGCTCGACAACCTTTTCGGCTTCGTTTATCCATTTATCCGCCCATTTTTTTGCCTCGGCCTTATCTATTGAAGCGTATGCATCATTCAATTGCTCGTACTTGACCTGTATTACTTTGGTGCCGAAAATATCTTGCACACCTTTTTCCGTGCACCCAAAACCGTTGCCGACCCTTAAAATTACTGAAGAGCTCAGCTTCCTTGTGCATTCAAAGCATTTGACCGCCTCGACCACATCGTCGAATCGAGACGATGACACGCCTGTAACTTTTAGTTCTCGCCGCTTTGCTTCTGAATACGCCGTCAGGAATTCGCCTGTCCCTCCGTAAAGGTCGTCAATCAAAATCGTCGGCTTTCCTGAATTCATCACCGCCTGCGAAACGCCCGTCCATATCCCCACTATATAAACGATATAACCATCGATATTCTCATCCTTGTCTTTGGCTAAAATCTCCTTGGCCTTCTGCGAGCTGCCGGCCGTAACCGGTAGAAATTCGATATTTGGGCAACTGCTCTTTAGCTTCTCAAGCAATTCTTTTTTTCTCGATTCATAGTCGAAGCCGATGTTCGGCCAGGTTGCGTTATTCGTGGGCTTGTGACAGAAGAAAACGCGGACACGAGCTTTTTCAGGATTGCTCACAACTTCCTCGGCCATTGCTTTACCCGGCCCGAATGCCGATATCGCCGATATGCCGGCAAGTCCTGCCGCGCACGCAGCACAGTTGCCTAAAAAGCATCGCCGGGATATTTCAACAAAGCCATCCTGTTTGATATTTTTTCCGAAATGGTCTTGTCCGCTTGTCTGCCTCATATATCTTCTCCTTCATATTTTTATTATTAGGCGAGTATATACTCTCGGATTTTGTTTGCAAGCTTTTGTCTTAACTTATTGCATAACCAATTCGAATGGCCCAAACAGCCCGTATTCTATCGTTTTATATTTGCTGCCTGCCGGAGGCCCATTGGCCGGCCCCTCTCTGCAATCTGCCGGCTTGATCTTGCGTCTAAATTGCCATTTTTATTCAATATTTGAAGTTCTTGGAAGGTTTTCTTAAGAAAACGGTTGACTTAGTCGAACAACAATGTATACTCTTTAATAGAGTTTAGTAGAATCACGATGAGCGGCTTTCCGAAGGGTTTCGTCCCTCAGGCAATGCCGCTCTTATTGTTTAAACCCAGCTTATCCCTCAAATTGTTCATAAATACGGCATCACCATGCAAAAACTCACGCAGAAGTGAAGAGTATTTATCCCTGTTAGGTATTATCAGCTTTTCCAGTTTGCCTTTATTTTTAAGATATTTAACAAGACAATGAAAGTCGCCGTCACCTGAGACGATTACTGCTTTTTGATAATTTTGATATTCAATCATCGCGTGCAGCACAAGCTCCGCATCGACATTGCCTTTTACTTTACCGCCCGCAAGAACCAGCGTCGGTTTAAAAATTAGGATATACCCATCTTGCTGTAAACTTGTATAAAGAGTCTCATTTGTTGGTAAATAACCTATAAATAGAAATGCCTTGATGACTCCGTATTTATCAAAAAGATATTTTCTGAAACGTCCAAAATCGAGTGTCCAGCCCTGGTCTCGTATTGCCAGGTTCAGATTCTGGCTGTCTATAAATGCATAATTTCGGTGTATGTTCATCAAAATATGGGAGCTATTGTACCCCTGAGCAGAAAACAATCAATAAAAATCCAAAACGTATACTAAAACGGAATTAATTATTAAAAAATATGCGCAGCAACTCACAATTAAAAATTAAAAATTTAAAAATAAAAATTCTTTTAATTCTCTGCGATCTCCGTGGTAAAAACTATTGCTGCACTAATCCGAACGGCTCAAACAATCCATACCCTATCGTTTTATATTTCTCACCTGCGGGCGGGCCGTTGGCCGGCCCCCTCTGAATTCCGGCGGACTGACCTTTCCCGGTTGTCCCGTGTGATGAAGCCCAAGTGTGTTCTTTAATGTCCCTATTACAATAACTTCTATTTCGGTATTGCCTCTTTTGATTTGGTTTGAAATATCCAATTGCCACGGCTGATGCCATATGTACCCCGCCTCTTTGCCGTTGACCACAACTTTGGCAATGCTGCCGAACCAATCGCCCAGCCGGATAAGATACTTTCTGTTCTGTTCCTGGACTTTGAACCGGTGCTTGTATGAAATGCCGTCCGCATATAAAGGATAGCCCTGTTTGTTCCACGGCCCCATTTGTATCGGCTCATCTTTTGTAATTACAAATCCTGATTCATTCGGCTCGACCCTGAAATCTCCCAGGATATAAATCGCCGCAATTTCATGAAAAACCGTAAACGGACTGGCACTCAGCACTATCTTGTTTTCCCCCGTTTTTGCAGCAGAGCTTATATCAATCTTGCCGAACGATTTATCCAGCCACCAGTTTCCTTGCTTTGCCTTTATCGTCTTACCGTTGCAGGTAACAGTATATAAGTCCGGCCGTTCAATCACCGCGTATATCGGCTTTTGTATCTTGTCTTTAATTGTAAAGTAATATGCCGCCTCGAAACCGCTGTCTTGCGCAAATTTCCTGTTTACGAACTCTTCATCATACTGAACACCATGGTCCCACGGATTACCGTTAAATCCGTATTTCGTAAATGTCTGCTGCGATGCCTTGTTGTAATAAATCTTAGGAGTCGTCTTCCCTTGCAGTGTCAAATCCAGATAATCCAGCGTAAGAACATTCGGCGCATTTCGTTTGATTTTAATTGTCCCATTCGGCTTGATTATTGTTTCGGGAATTTTCTCTGCCTTCGCCGATTCAATTGCCTTGTTCGGGAAAAATAATAATAAGCTTCCTGCCGGCGCAAGTTCGAAGTTTGCCTGCACCCCTTTTTGAGTCTTCTGGAATATATAAGGCGAAAGCGCCCCTGTCTCGGCATCCCATCTTTCAATTCCGGTACCTGCCGATTCAATCACGCCCTTGCATCCTGCCTTTAAATCCGTATTGACAACAAAAATCAATTCACCATCGTCTAACCTTCGCCTTTGATGAAACATGATGCTGTTGTTGTCTTCTGATTTTATTGCAAAACCATCTTTTGCCTGGCTCAATAAAACAGATGCCAATTCATTAGCCGCAATCTTTTTGAAACCGCTGCCTTTTTCAAGCATTCCCGGCCGCTCGCTTTTTTGTCCATCCACGAGCGTCGGAGTATCCCCGCAGCATAAAATCTTTCCTCCTTTCGCCGCGTACTTTTCAAGCAGTCCCATTGTCCCGCCGTTTAGATTTTCCATCAATCCCGGCAGCACAACTGTTCTATAAGCCCGCCTTCCAACCTTCAACTCCGCTCCATCAACCGAGCCGCTTCGGCTAATCACATCCTCGCATCCCAAATCAAATTCCACCTGCTGCTTGGCTAATGTTACAACCGTCCGCTGAAATTCATTTCCGATTTTCTCAAGATAACCTTTTTGACTCGTATCCGCCTGATACATCAAAGCCGTGCTCGTTGGCTCAATTAAAAGTATCTCATTTATCTGCTCGCCGTGAGAAAGGGCCGCGGAAAGCCGCCTAAAATAATCTACCGCCACATGGTATCCCTGCCACCAGGGCTCATGATACGAAAACGACTGCGGATAATCCGCCTTTCTCGCGCCTCGAATGCTCGCATACGACAGATGCTCATTCATCGTATTAATGCCCAGCACAAAAATCCAGTCCCCGATTCTCTTCATGTCCTCGAATCGCAATTCCCATCCCGCACCTCCGTATGTTTCACAGATGGTCCGCTTTCTTCCCAGTTGATTGGCCAGGCTTGCAATCTCCATCACCGACCGCACATTGCCGAATTGTGCATGAACCCCCTCGGCATATTGATTAAAAAGTATGTCAATTCCCGGCCTGTGCATCCAGGCGCTCATTGCCATATTGTCCGGAACCTGTCTGCATTCCGGCCATACATGCTCCCAATAATGACCGGTAAATTCGAGATTGTTTTTTTCGCAATATTCGTAGTATGGCTTTCCCCATCTCTCGATATAAAGCTCAAGCAGTGTTGTGTAATAATTGTGCCGAACCCGTTTCCAGTCGCCGGTCTGCAGGGCAAGAGAAGGCAGATTATCAATCAGCGAATATCCCCACCTTTTTTCGAAAACCTGCGGCAGGTCATTTGCCCATGCCTGCACGCCCGCCGGCAGAATATGCGGTTCATCCGTAAATACACCCGGCACACGCTTGCCGAATTCTTCTCCGATTTGCTTTTTATATGCATCTAATGTAATTTCAAGAAATTTTTCCGTCACTCCCTTTGTCAATAGATTCACATATGGCCGATTGGCAAACATCCCGTCCGCCTTTGCCTTTATTATCCTTGCCGCAAGATACCTTACATGCTCATTGGCTTCATCAATATTTATCTTCTTATAGCCGTCCCCATCCTTTTCAAAAACTGCGACTATCTCTCCTGGTAACTTTTTTGGATTGTTTACTTCCTCGATTTTCAGTCCAAATCCTTTTGACTCAGGCATCAGCTCCGGCACAAATCCCCCCGCAAAACCCGATGGATACGAATTCTCATCATAAAGCCAGACTATAATGCCCAGCCTTTCTGCCTCCTTTAATGTCAGCTTCCATAATCGAAACCATTCCGTCGATAAATATGGTGTAACAAGCCCCGGCCGCGGATGAACGAAGACCTGCTTTATACCCTGCCCCGCCAAGTCATTCAAAGTCGAGATGACCAGATTATCGGTCATCTTTTCATTCCAAATCCAGAATGGTGCACAGCTATATTCTGCCGGAGGATTTACAAATATTGCTTTAACAGTCCCTGAATCCGCCGCATTCAAATTATTGATTCCTGAAAATAAAGGCAAGAACGAAAAAAGGAGAACTGCATACCTGTTCATTTAATAACCCCCTGATTAGTCGAAGGTATTTTGAATCCGCAAACGAAGACTGGGCCCGGCAGGTATCGGACCTTCGACCAATAGATTATGAGTCCCAAACGTACGTTCGTAAGCGTTTGAGGGCAAACGGTTTATACTTGTCAAAAAAGATTATGATGCTGACCCAATCGCAACGGAAGCGTAACAGCAACTCAAACGAGCATGTCTGTTGCAAATTCTTTGCAAATCGATGGCTCGGATTAATCCTTTTTCTAAAATGCAAGCTCAGTTGAGAAGCTATACCATAAGCAAACTAATCCGTTATTTAGCCATGTCCTTGAGAGCTTTGAAGGCCCGGACCTTTACGACTCTGCGAGCCGGCTTGGCCGCAAAGACCTGCTCCTGCTTGGTGAACGGGTTGATGCCAGTCCGTTTGGGGGTTGCCGGCTTATTAATGACTATGACCTTGATCAGACCGGACAAAGCAAAGACGCCCGGGCCTTTCTTGCCTATGGCATTCTTGATCTGGTCTGAAAGGGCATCGAATACTGACGCCACCTGCTTACGGGAAAGCTGTGTGGCCTCGGCTATTTTGGACATAATCTCACTCTTTGTTGCTGGTTTGGCACTCTTTGCCATTATGCTGCTCCTTAATCTGTGATTACTAAAATAAGATTTTATGTTCCTGCTCAGCTACATAGCTGAGTCTCATTCATTATAGAATCTCAGCTTTATCTAAAACAGTCAAGAATAATTAGTGGCAAAACCATTTATAATTAACCTTTTCTCTCGACATCGCCGAGCTGATTAGTGCGAGGGGGTATCATCAGGGGTTTAAAAATATGATTGCCATATATATCATTCTCGAAAATCTTATCAATCAATTTGAGTGACATGATCTTAAAACAATATAATTAGATTATGTAATCATCAAAACTTATTTTGCGCTGTCTGTCATGTCCGATTCGTTCTGAGATGGAACTTTTACAACAGTACCCTTTACTACATATCCCCCGCTTAGAAGGGGAATTTCCTCATAATATACAACTGGGTTTATGAGCAGATTTCCATTGGCTTGTTCCAATGCCTTATCGGCAGCATCCTTAATATTTGAACCAATACCCAAAAGTCGGATGTCTTTGCCAACAACATCGCGGCGCTGTTCAAGTTTTGTCAAATCGACGTTTTGACATTGAATTTTCTTAGTTGACATGAGGGTGCAATCGGCTATTCGGTGACTGCATCCATATACCATGATCAGAGTAGCCAATATAGATAGTGTTATTATTTTCTTCATAATCTGACTCCATAAGTTTTTGAAAATTTGCTTAGTTAGTTCTGCTAACTGGCTGACCCTCCACAATGAATGTTTTTCGCTCATATAAGTGCGGAATAAAGAAATAATCATACCTTATAGACGCTTCTGAGAGCATATACGCATTATTTTTATCAAGAGCATTGTCTATCGCATGCTTCAAATCAGGTGTTTTAGTGGGTAAGATAATAATGACATGACTGACATCCTCACCCTTTACCTTTTGATTATTGGTTGTGGCGTACGTGGGGAAACTGAAATCGCTTAGATCGACTTTTTTTGTCGTCAGAAGGGTAAAGTCCCCAAGATGGCGAGAACAGCCTGACAGCACAATCAGGCTGCACAAAAGGCATGCTAACCATAGTCGTGTCATAATTTATCTCCTTAATTTTCTATAATATCGAATAATTTAATTATTCCCCGGTGATTTTTTGGACATTCATCTTGCTTGAGATCATTTGCAGATTTCCATTCAGGACACTTTTTGAAAACTAATTCATTACGTCAAATCATGTCCATCAATTTGATAGACAAGCCTTTAAAAAAAAATTGATTAAATCACATAATTGACCATTTCTTCATTTTTGGCTAACCGTTCCCACTCAACCAAATCGGAAAATGTAGTTGTTTCATATACACTTTTTATTTTTCCGGCCACAGTATTCCAGAGCTTGTCTATAGCAAAACTGCATCCAGGCGATAATCCACTATTTTTTACCCTAAAAAGTGCATCTACCGGCCCTTCGACAAACTCTATAACTTCGCCAACACTAAGCTCTCGAGGGTTGCGAGCCAATAAATAGCCGCCCTCGTTGCCTCTGCGAGATTCCACAAAACCACCATGCCTCAGCTCGTTTAGTATTACTTCCAAAAACTTGACTGGTATCTGCTGAGCCTCGGCTATCTCTTGTATTTTGATTGGTTCCGAATTTGACCTCGAAGCCAGTTCAAATACCGCTCTTAACGCATATATACATCGCTGTGTCATTATGTCAATTACCTCTATTGACATGATAGCCTATGCCTATGGCTGAGTCAACATAAAAACAATTATTTTTTGGAATTCTCTTTGGGCAGAAGATTAAGGATAAAGCCGAGTATTTTTTGCTATCATAGGCGAGTTAATCCGACTTTCTCGGATAATCATCTTGGTACGGCTGGTCAGAGGCGATCATCTCTAAACCCGTCGGGAAGCCGGCTTGAAAACTACTGTGAGCAGCTATCCCTTTTGAATTGGAATGAAAAATTGACATAATCATGAAAATCAATATGACCATCACTGTTCAAGTCACATCTGCAGGGGGATAGCTCATTACAGCCGGATAAAAGCCATTCATTTGCCAAAATTTCAAAATCATTAAAATCTACAAGATAGTTGTGGTCAAAATCAGCGTTACAGTAATTAAGAGCCAAAAGCTGATATGCAGCAAACGCGTCTATCTGGCCGTTTCCATAAGAATTATCCGGTCCTGGATTACCCAAGTCAATTGCGGAAGAAATCAGGGCTGATTCAATATCATTACTATTTGCATATGGAAAAGCCTGCATTAATAAAGCAAAAGCGGCAGAGACATGCGGAGCGGCAAAAGAAGTTCCATCTACATAAACGTGCTGGTCAATTATCCCGCCATATGAAAGATCACATGTCTCGATGGATACTCCGGGGGCTACGAGTTTAGGATAAATTGAGCTATCACAGGCCGATGGGCCACGGCTGCTCGAATATGCAATTATTGATGAACTGTCGACTGAACCGACAGAAATTGAATCCTCGTAATTGGCCGGACTAACGCTCGATGGATAAGAAGGATTAGTGCTTTCATTGCCGGCCGCAAAAACAACGGCTATTCCAGCTTGCCTAAGAATTGAAATATCCTGCTGAAATTCAGTCACACACTCATTGACATGCTCCTGTATTCCCCATGAACAGTTTAAGATCTCAGGCATATCATTTGTATTAGAGTCATTATCCGGATCGAGAATCCATTGGAAAGAAAGATGTATACCGCTGGTAGTCGCAGTCCCCGCATCATTAAATATTTTTGCTGCTATCCATTTAGCTGAAGGAGCAATGCCGATTGTCGTATCGATATTGTTGGAACCTAAAATTATCCCAAGGGCCTGAGTTCCGTGCCCTATCGCATCATAAGGGGTCAAATGCACACCGGCGGGGTCAAACCAGCTGTTAGTGCCTCCCCGAAAAGACGCCGTAAGATGTGGATTATCGATATCTACCCCGCTATCCATTATTGCTATTATGATTCCCGAACCTGTATATCCGAATGACCATAAAACGTGAGCGTTTATTTGGGAGATATTCCACGATGGCGAAATATCAGTAGAATAATCGGTCTTTTTAAGAGCTAAAATTTTGTCTTGTGAAATTGAGCTTATATAGGGAAGCTGCATCATATTATTAATTGTCTCTGCATCCGTTCTCAATGAAAAACCGTCAATCAGCCATAAACCCTTCACATTAGTTACATTTTTAGAATCTATAATTGATTTAATCTTTTCCCGTGATCGCTTATTTTTTTCTTTCGATTCTCTTATCAGAAAATTAATGCCATCCTTTTTATTTTGTAAAACTGAAAATTCACTCGAATCAGCCATACGGATGATAATATCTTGCTGTTTCGATGAATCCATTATGCTTCGAAGAAGTTCATCTTCGATAAAAGGTTTTGCGTAAATTGTGCTTGTGGTGAGAAATGAAAGTAAAAATAAGAATTTTAAAATTTTGCAAAGCATCATCAAAGAACAATAAGATTATTTATTTTACAATCGCCGATAACGACAGTAATATTGCTGCCGGATTTAATATATTTCCCTGGATTTGCGAAAAAAATGAAATATACGGCGCCTTTGCGGATGTTTTTCCCGCTTCGCAGCTGTCCTACTTTAGGAGGCGCCGGGACGATAAAAGTCGCACCAGTAGCTTCATCAATTAGATACGGTTTAATTTTTCTATCAAGCACATAAGCTGCTTTATTCACATCAAGTACCCGATAACGAAAATCAATCATATAACCTTCAGCAGATAGACGGATTGACTCGACTTTTATGCCCCATTTTTGTTCGAGCGAGTTCTTCGGAGCCGTGATGTTTAATTGTGTTTGTGAGGCTTTATTGTATTCTACTGTAAAAGCCGGCTGAGCCGAATCCGGATTTTTTCGGTTCTCGGCACAGCCGGCCATGATTAATATATTTGCTGATAATATATACAGATATTTTTTTATATTCATCGTGTCGCAAATATTTTTAATTTTTTATATTCTCTCAACAACAATGTCATCAAATATCGCTGTTGTAACCTCATTTTTATCGGTTTTTTTATTGTTGTATCCGCCTATAACTATCGAATGCTTTCCTGCAGAAAGCGGAACTGTTGCAGTAAACTGCTGCCAGCCGGTGGAAATATTATTTCCGCCGTCGCCATCTCCGTATATTCTCGTGATATAGTCATTTGTATCAATCCCTTTTAAAACTCCGTCAATGGAAAGGAGTATATCACTGTATTCATCATCTTCATAATTTGGAGACTGTGTGAGATTATACATAAAAGTTATTTTAACATTTTCCGAAGCAGAAAGATCGAAATCTCTTTGCCAGCCGCCTGACATTCCAGCTATATCTATTTTATTTTTGCCGCCCAATTTTACCTTCAAAGCTCTACCCGTAATTCCGCCTTTGACCCTGCTGCCGCTTTCAAATGAGGATGCTTTAGTGTCTTTGAAGGTATTGTCGAGATACTCGAATGAATTACAGTTCTTATTGAAATTAGCTGAAAAAATCAGACCATCTATAACATTTATGTCTAAAGTCGAGATGACGGTCTTCGATCCATCTGAAGTCTCAATTACCAAAGGAAAAGTTTGACTTCCTGTAATATCCGGTGGAGTATAAACGGGATTACGAATAGTTTTGCTGCTAAGACTTCCCGCCCCTTTAGGAATTTTCCAGTTATATCTCAAAGGAGATGATTGGCCCAAAACAGCTACATTAACAGAAAGCTGAGTTGTTTGTGTGTCAAGTATCGTATCAGCGATTGCTGAAACCGTTAAAGCGGCAGGGGGCAGAGTCGTTCCAGACGCTTCCAAATGTGCAAGCATGCCTCCGCCTGTTGTCTGGGAATTCGTTAACCCCAGACGCCTGTCGTAAATAGGGTACACATTAGAATCAGGCAGTGTGACCAGCGCATCAATTGTCTTTCCGGCTGCAAGGAAAATAGAATACTGTTGTTTTGGATATTGATATGCCTGGCCATCTTCGGCAACTAATTTCATATAAGCGTTATGAAATACTGGACTTCTGGTCTCAAGCCCCATATTAAAGAAACGAAGCAGGACAACATCATTAGGATTTCCCGCGGGCACAGTTGCTGCACCAATACTGAAAGATTGGCCATTAATCAGGAAATACTTCGGCTCATAATTTATGGTGCTTGTAACCAGTTTACCAGTTCCATAATTATTGTCCGCCACGGCATTATGCAGCACAGGATCTATTTCGCTGAAAAATAATGGAACACTTATATTATAATCAACCCCGCTATACGCCTGATTGACATTAAAATCCTTAATGACTCCCCCATATAATCCCATTTGGACTTGAACGGCAACATGAGTGCCGCTCTGGTAAATATAGGTTCCATCTCGGAAATTCGTCCAGATATAATCACACGGATCGGTATTACCCGGCTGTGTTTCATGAGTGAATGAGTGAGCCCGGCCGTCGGGATTTCTGACTGGAGTCATATTGGCTATTTGCCCGTTAATGACTATTGATGCCGGAACATTCAAATCATTATCAAAATGGATTATCAAATTAGAGTCTCCCGGCGGAACTGATAATATGGGTCCCGGAACAGTTACGTTTCCATCGAGAGCTCCAAATGAAGAATCAAGAGCAAAACCCCACATCGGGATAATGTTGCCGTCCGGCATCGTCTTTGTAGTTTCATCAGCCCTGAGAAAATACTCAATCGCGTTTCCCGGGGTCGAAACAATTGTCAAAATACTTAATGAAATTAGAAGAGTTTTTATAATTTTCATAGTCCGGCTCCTTTATTAATGTTCCATGATTGGAACTGACGGCGCTTCGATAATCAGCATTGTCATCAGCCCGCCCGGGAAAATGTCATAATTTGTCATTTCTTTTTCATTATGTGAATGCCACATAAACGTATATCCCCCATTGGGATTTAAAGTGCCCTTACCAGGGGGCAGCGAGCCCATCGCTCCTAAGAAGGGAGAGCCGCTCCACATATTACCAATAGTCAACTCCTTAACTGTTGGAAGTGTGACAGGAAAAGGTTTGCCATGGTCTGGTGCATATTCGTTCGGCTCGAGCGGATCATTGATATCATGGCCATAGATGTCCCAGCCAAGATGCGCTCCTGTCCATTCGAATATAGCTTCAGCAGTTCCGCCCGGAGTCACTGTAATTGTAAAATTTGAGACAGCAAGGTCAGGTCCGGCGTTTGGCTCGCTTTCGAGAAGCCTGCCGTCTCTTGCAATTATATTAAAATTATTGCCGTGAGTGTGAAAGGGATGAGGGTCCTTTCCTGCTGATACAATTCTCATCAGCACCTTATCGCCAGGATGCATCATCGGCATGCAGTTATATGGCTGATGGGGCAGTAAGGGGTCAAAGTTTTCAGCCATTGTATCCGGTGCGCATCTTCCGTTTATAAACCAGAGGACAGGAAAGCGGGTAGTAGTGTCAACCTGGCTCAATCTGCCCAGAGCTATCTGCTCGTGTATTTTTGGATCCATTTCTGTAAAGAGAAATAGAAATTCTCGTCCATGTGAATACGCCGAGCCGATATGCTCATATGCCTGGGGCATATGATGCATGAATCCTGTCGGGCGGACAATAATGGCACCAACCATCCCCATTTCTATCTGAAGTTCAGGACTTGTCCCGCTGTAATATATATAAGTGCCTGCGTGAGATGCTGTAAAAGTATATGATACAGTTCCGCCTAAAGGCAGAGCTTCTCTTGTTATCAGTCCCTGGACTCCGCCGGAGGCCGCCACTCCTGTTTGTCCCGGAAATACAATTGACACCGGGACTATTAAAGTATTTGTAAGATTTACTGTTATCGTATCGCCTTGATTAATAATCAGAGTAGGGCCTGGATATTGCATTTGGTTTGTATCGAGTGCATAACCCCACATAAGATAGCTGCCGCCGTCCGGAGTAGAGATACATCCTTCCTTAGCTGTAAAATTAAATACAGTGCCCTCAACTCCGAAAATTGCTGCATGGGCTGCATCTGCAGTAATTAAAAACAGCAGCATTACTGCGAAATTTTTAGATATTTTTTTAAATATTTTTAAAATCATAGTTCATCTCCTATCCGTGTTTTAAAACCGATTTAAATTATAATTATTTCCGTCATCATGCCCCCGAAGTCTTCCTTGTCATTGCTAAGGAAGTTGAGATTGGTCGTGTAAAGGAAATATGTCCCCGGAGCTATCGAGGCTGTATCGATTATCACATCAATCGTCTCGCCTCCTCCCAAGGTTACTGAACTTGTCAAATATGAAGTATTTTTGCCATCAGGACCCCTTAGCAGCCTTGAACCTGTTGCAATAACTTTCATTGGTATTCCCATTGCTGTTAATGTGTAATAATCAACTGTAGAGAGACTTGATATTCTAAGCAGTATTTTTTGCCCCTGTGCCGCAGTAATAAGGGAACTGATTTTTTGAGAAGGCTTGCTCTCCAATCCTAAGCTGTCAGCTGTATTCCAAATAATGTTTGTGTCTATTGTTTGAGGATAACCCCTTCCGTTAAGCATCGGGTATTTATCCTGCATTAGAGCAAAGGGCAGCGGCTGGACAGCCAGGTGCTCATCATGGAAGAATGGGTCGAAGCCCTCAATTTGGATAGGATATTCAACGTCATAATATGTTGAACCATCGCCATCATTGTAAGCGTATTTATAACCCGCATGATGAGTAAAGCCGTTCAAATCGTTTCCATCCGGCAGATTGTTTTGCTTGGGCAGGACCCACAAATTCCCAAGCATACCCATCTGCATGTGTTCTGTAGCTTCAACGTGACAATGATAAATAAAAGTTCCTTCTTCAAAAACATTGTAAAAATAGGTGAAAGTGCTGCCCATGTTTATTGTTACTGATGCATCTGGAACTCCATCAAAAACAGGGGCTGCATTCGGAAAGCCATGCCAATGCACCGAATGCGGGTCGAACAAATCGGGTCTCATCATCATTCCCACGTTTGACAGATTCAGATAAAGCTTTTGGCCCTCCTTTACAACAATTGATGGAGCCGGAAATTCAGCAGCCAGCATTCCTGCCATCATTACCATGTCGTCGGGTACACCGGTAACATCTGAAAAACT
>Ga0105091_10000237_pt1 | contig 22255 bp, 21 predicted proteins | sample PPLLak1March2015_FD_87022 | JGI IMG/M metagenome (GOLD analysis project Ga0105091, IMG submission 87022) | Freshwater sediment microbial communities from Prairie Pothole Lake near Jamestown, North Dakota, USA - PPLs Lake P7 Core (1) Depth... | ecosystem: Environmental > Aquatic > Freshwater >... | reverse complement strand
TCGGGCCCCGGCCTCGAATTCTGCCAATAGCTTCGGACGGTCTCATAACTGGACCGGGGTGGCCCACTCAATACGGCCATCAGCTCGTGCGCCGAAATTCCCTGGAACATGGGCTGGATCAACGGTTGAACTATGCTTGCAGTTCCGTCAAAAGCCCGGGTATCGCTCCATTCCTCCAGGAAATGCGTCTGCGGAATGTGCCAGTCGGACACACGGGAAGTCTCTTCAGGATAAAGACTCATGTGAATTTTCAGACGGACCTTGCCGAGGTGCTGGGCGAAGCCCAGGTCTGCAGGCGCGGTATAGACGGGATTTGTCCCGATCATCACCAGGGTGTCGACCCGGCCGGCTGCCATATCACCCGTCAGCTGGCGCAGAGAGTCGGTCATCACCGCCGGTCCCGGTTCCGGAGTCTCAGTGAAAACGAGGGTTTTCCCGATATTCCCCAACAACAGGTTCATTCGGTGAGCCAGTGCATGCACCTGGGGGTTCTCATGCTCCCCGGCCACAACAAGGCTCTCTCCGCGGTGAGCCGTCAGGTCGCGCGCGATGGCTGAGATCCATCGCTGGCGCTGATCGGATTCAGCGGCGGTCTTCCCGGTGGTCTCGGAACCGCCCTGCAGCGCCAGAAGAAGGGCGTTCGCCAACGGTTCGATCTCGCTCGGGCGCACTGCCAGCCGATGGTCTGCGATGCTGCCGGTGTTGCTCACCGTCGATTCAATCACGTAAAGTCGGTTCATCTCGGGCTTCGCCGGGTCGGTGATCCGACGGCGCAGCGCGAAATCATGAGCCTGGCGCACGCCGGTTATGGGGTCGCAAAGCAGGTCAGAACCGAGCGAAACAATGACACGGGCTTGATCGATCCGGTAGAAGAAGTTCAGGGGACGACCAAAAACCTGGCTGGTCCCTTGTACCCGGCTGTCCTGATTGACCGGTTCCCACTGGTGCCAGCGGGCCTGCGGGTAGAGCTTCAGCCAGTCCTGAATCTGCGCCAGCAGGGTAGGGGAACTGACGGATTCTGTAAGCAGGCGAAATCCGCGGCCGCCGGTGTTCTTGAAACCTGCAACTTCCGAGCTCAAAGCGAGCTGGAACGAGCTCCACGAGCGGATTCTGCCTTGCTGTGAGACCACCTGGGCCCGGTCTGGATCGTAAAGCGTCAGCACGGAAGCCTGGGACCAGGCGTCGGTTGGCCCGAGGCTCGCCGGGTGGCTCGGATTGCCTTCGATCTTGGTCGGCCTTCCCATCTGGCTCGTCGCCAGCAGTCCAATTGCGCTGCCTCCGACTGTCATCGCAGTGCTGAAAAACAGCGCTTCACCGGGAACGAGCTCCTCGGGCGGCCGCACGTACGGGATGATCTTCTCGAGGGGCTGCGTCGTGCAGGCGCCCAATCCGGCAAGAGCCAGGGAGGCTCCCATCAGGCGTAAGAATCCGCGGCGGTCGACGCCGCTGTCCCACATGGACGCCTGTTCCGGGAATTCCCGGTGCAGGTACTCCTCGAATTCGGGAGTCTCGGCAAGTTCTTCGAGACTCCTCCAATATTCACGGCCGCCGGACGCCTTCAGACGTTCGCGCAAGGCTGCCAGGTCAAGAGGTTTTTGTTCTTTGCCCATTATCGATGACAAGTAGTACAGTCGGTTAGTTTTTGGATTTTGTATTCCTTGACCAGCTTCCGCCCGAGAGCAACCTGATCACGAGGTGGCTGCCATGCCATATCGAAAACCTTGTCCCGCGGTCTGACAAAGGCCTCCGGTTGACGGTGGCACTCCAGGCACCACTCCATGTAGAGCGTGTTGACCTGCCACGTCAGCGGCATCTGGTCTACCTGACCATGACAGGTGGCGCATCCCACGCCCTTATTCACATGAATGCTGTGGTCGAAGTAGACGAAGTCCGGGAGATCGTGGACTCGAACCCACTCCAACGGTTCTCCCGTCCTGAAACTCCTTCGCACCGGCTCGAGCATCGGACTGTCTGTCCAGATCTGCGAGTGGCAGCTCATGCAGGTTTCGACCGGCGGGATGTCGGCAAACGCGGCGGTTTCAACCTTGGCATGGCAGTACCGGCAGTCGATACCGAGTCCCGTCACGTGGTGCTTGTGACTAAAGGGAACTGGCTGAGTGATTGGCTCGTTAGCCCGGGTTGCATACGACGAGCGCAAGATTGCGTACCCGGCCGCAGTCGCCACGCCGAGCAGCAGGACCAAGCCGACAACACTGGCTTTGGAAATCGTATTGAAGCTGCGATGAAAAATCTGCATAAGTGCGGGTCAGGATTCTCCCTGCTCGCAGTCCGAGGACTCGCTCCGGTTCAGTACTCTTTTGGGTCTTTTAGAAAGTTTACTACGGTCTTTCACCGCAGTTTATCTGGCTTTTACACCGAATTCAAATGATTCTATTATACTTAAAAGCATGTAAAGGAGGGACGCTTCATCCCTTTCCTAGACCAAAGACGCAACCACTGGTCGTTGCGTTTCGGCTCAGTCATACGCGTTATAATGCCCTTTCTCTTCTATGCCTAAACGGGATTTTCTTGTCCTTCTGACGAATGATGACGGGTTTGGGTCAAGCGGCCTGATCGCACTCGAGGAGATGTTGCGGCCGATCTTCAACCTGGTCGTCGTTGCGCCGTACGAAGAAAAGAGCGCGGTCAGTCACGGTGTCACTATTCATAATCCCCTGCGCCTCGTCGAGATGGGGCAGGATCGTTACGCCCTGACCGGCACTCCTGCCGATTGCGTCATTTTTGCCTTGACCAAGCTCCTGCCAAAGACCCCTAACCTGGTCATCAGCGGAATCAACAGCGGACCGAATTTGGGGGACGACATCCACTATTCGGGGACCGTCGCCGGAGCGCGCGAAGCGTCCTTTCATCTGATCCCCTCTATTGCCGTTTCACTGGTCTCGTTCGAGAACGGGGCGGATTACCGGCCGGCGGCTTCGATAGTGAGGCAACTCGTTGAGGGACTGTCGCCCGAGACGATGCCGCCCGGCACCTTCTGGAACGTCAACGTTCCAACTGGGAAGATACGAGGGGTGAAGTTCACGCGCCAGGGAAGCCGGCTCAGCTGGGGTCGAATCGAGGAAAAAGAGGACCCGCGCGGCCGTAAGTATTACTGGATCGGACGAGACGACGCAGACTGGATGCCCCAACCGGACACCGATTACCAGGCTGTGCGTGATCAGCTGGTCTCGGTTACTCCTCTCCACCACGATCACACCGATTACCGCAGCCTCAAGCAGCTGCTCGAGCAGGAGAAGGCGCAAAGCTGACAAACTGACAAACTGACAAACTGACAAACTGACAAACTGACAAACCGACTGACAACTGACAACTGACAAACTGGCAGGCTGAGACGCTGACAAAGTAGAATCGACCGAGTTGGTCAGTTCGTCAGTTGTCAGTCTGTCAGTTTGTCAGTTTGTCAGTCTGTCAGTTTGTCATTCGGTCAGTCTGATTTCCCCTAGGCGAAGGGTTTGTGTTTAGGGTATGCTAACATCTCCTTAGCACGTCGGGGCGTGGCGCAGTTTGGTAGCGCGCACGGTTCGGGACCGTGAGGTCGGAGGTTCAAATCCTCTCGCCCCGACCATTTGAAACACCTGCACCTTCTGGTGGTTTTGATGCTGGCACGTCGCTTCATCATCAGAGGTCGTGTACAGGGTGTCGGTTTCAGGTATTTCGTTTTAGAGGCCGCACACCGCTTAGGACTCTCCGGTTGGGTCGCCAATCGGATGGACGGCACGGTTGAAGTCCATGCCGAAACGGATGACTCAGCCAAGATGCGTAATTTCCTGGCCCTCATCAGCACCGGGCCGCCTCACGCCTACGTCGATGACTTGGACGTTCAGGATGTAGAGCCAGAGAATTGCCGCACCTTTCGGATTACCAGGTGAATACATGGACGAGCTGAAGCGCAAGATTCGAGAGATACCCGATTTCCCCAAACCCGGCATTCTGTTCTACGACGTCACGACCCTACTCAAAGATCCCCAGGGACTGCGCCAGGTCATCGAGATCTTGACGGCGAAGTATATCGGGAAGGGAATTCAGAAAGTCGTGGGTATAGAGGCCCGTGGCTTCATCCTCGGATCTCCGCTCGCCTACAATCTGGGCGCGGGTTTCGTGCCGGTACGAAAGCCCGGCAAGCTGCCTGGGCCCACGTTTCGAGCCGGTTACGAGCTGGAATACGGGAAAGACTGCCTCGAAATTCACCAGGACGCGATCGAGCGTGGCGAAAAGGTGCTGGTTGTCGACGACTTAATGGCGACAGGCGGGACCGCCTGTGCTACCGCCAAACTGGTGGCCCAAATGGGAGGAGAATTGGTCGGGTTGGCCTTCCTGGTCGAGCTCGAGTTCCTTCACGGTCGCCAAAACCTGGCCGCCTGCGACATCTTCTCGATTCTCAAATACTAAGAAGGACAACAAGAACCCCAAGGACCACAAGGACGAGAAGAAATTGTCCTTGTGGTCCTTGAAGTCCTTGTTGCCCTTCTTTTCTTTTTCCTGCCCCTACTTTTTCGCCGTCTCTTTTGGCAAGGCGTCAATCCGGGCTTTGGCCTGCTGCGCTTCCGGGCTGTCCGGGAACTCCGTCACGATCCGCTTGTACTGCTTAATCGCGTCCTGGGTCTTGCCCATGGCCTCGTAATTCTCTCCGAGCCGGAACAGCACCTGGCTTTTAGGAAAGCCGGGCGTCGAATCCTCCAGGGTCTTGCTGAGGAACTCGACTGCCTGTTGGTTGTTCTTCTCAGCCTCGGACATTTGGGCGAGGTAATTGGCGGAGAGTGTTTTCACCATGGGCTCGTCGGCGTCTTCGAGCAGAGCCTGGAGCGTCTTCCTGGCGTCTGAAGTATTTCCGAGCTTGTGCTGGTTCAAGGCCACGTAATACCGCGAAAACTGTCCGATAACGCTATTCGGCGAATCATCGGCAATCGCGGAAAATGCGGCCAGCGCCTTCTTGTTACGTTCCTCGGTAGAAGCGAAGCTGTATTTGCTAAGAGGATTTGCCGCGCTGCGGTCCGGTCCAGCCGGCGCTTCATATATAGCGAGGGCATCCCCGAATTGCACCTGAAGTCGCTCGCTCGTCGATTTCGATACGTATTTGTAGAGATAGACGCCGCCGAAGACGACCAGGACAACTGCAGCGGCGATGGCCAAATAGCGGCTGTTTTCCGTAAACCATTCAACGGAGCGTGCAAGAACGGAGTGGATCTTGTCTTCGTGAATGATCTCCTTGCGAGTAAGGTGTCTCGTTCCCACGAGTAATTTCCTTCCTTATATTAAACAGTATGGCTAAAGTGCGCCTGGCAGGACTCGAACCTGCGGCCCACGGTTTAGGAAACCGTTGCTCTGTCCACCTGAGCTACAGGCGCACAAGGCGATCAGTCTAGCAGAAATGGAAAACCTGTGCTAAGTACATTATGCTCCCCTTCTCGGGGGGCCTTGAGCGCTGCTAAGGGCTCGTTTGCGCTTATGCTTGCCCGCACTTGGTTTAATGGTTAGCGAATAGGCCCGTAACGTTGAGGAACATGTAAATGTCCCGGGAACTGACCGGCTATGCCATGACAGATGAGCAGACGCAGGGACGGCGCTTTCCCGAGCCGGCTCACCCGTACCGCTCGCACTACCAGCGCGATCGAGATCGTGTTATTCACACCAAGGCCTTCAGGCGACTGGAGCAGAAGACCCAGGTTTTCGACCCGGGATACTGCGATCACTTCCGAAACCGCCTGACGCACACCTTGGAGGTCAGTCAGATTGCCCGTACCGTGGCCGCCGCGCTGGGCCTCAATACGGAACTGAGCGAGGTCCTCGCCCTGAGCCACGATATCGGACACCCGCCGTTCAGTCATGAGGGCGAGAAGGTCCTCGACCGGATCATGCGGGCGCACGGCTCCGGGTTTGAGCACAATCTGCACGCGCTGCGGATTATCGAGTACTTCGAGGAGAAGTACGTCGCATTTGCCGGGCTGAACCTCACTTTCGAGGTTCGGGAGGGCATCATAAAGCACAGTCGCGATTATCCTTCCGGGTACAGCACATACGTGGACATCAGCGAGTACCGGTTAGGCGAAAAACCACCCTTGGAGGCTCAGCTGATAGACCTGGTCGACGAGATTGCGTACAACTCGGCTGATCTCGATGATGGGTACGAGTCCGGGCTACTGAGCCTCGACGACATCCTGGCACATGTTCGCCTGTTCGACAGCCTGTACAAACGGATCAACGACCTTCACCCGAAAGCTCCGGAGAAACTGAAAGTCAGCGAGACGGTCAGGGCGCTGATCAATACCCTGGCCAGCAGCCTGATCACCTTCACGGACCGACGGGTAGCCGATCTGCGGATTGAAACTGTAGCGGATGTCAGGTGCAGTGCGGAGAGGATTCCCGCGTTTGAGCCGGAAGTAGGGGACTGGAACCGGGAATTGAAGCGATTCCTTCATTCACATCTCTACGATCACACCGCGCTGAAGAGAGGCCGGAATGATGCCCAGCACATCGTCCAAACCCTGTTCAATCATTACCTGGAGCAGCCGGAGACCCTCCCGTTTTCCCACTACAGGAAGATCGACGAGCAGGAGTTGTGTCGGGTCATTTGTGACTACATCGCGGGTATGACCGACACCTTCGCCCGCTCCCGATTCGCTGCCCTGGTGGCATAGGCAATTACGCCTGAAATCCCCGGCCCGCTTGCTTGACATTCCTCGTGTTAGTACGCTAGAGTCTACAATCTTTCTTGGGGGGAGGACTCCACCACAAAGAAGGTTACGAATGATCGTTGACATAAATGAGCTGCGCGAAAGGGGTGAACCGCTTCTCGTTGATGCGGATTTCTCCGAGAGCCAGCTGCGGATCCGGACTGAGACCGCATCCCTGGCGCATCCGGCTCATGCTCGCTTGAAGGTCTCCCTCAACGGCGAAAGAGTGCGGGTCACCGGACGCGTCAACGCCGAGCTCGAAATAGCGTGCAGCCGTTGTCTCAAGCAGGTAGGTCTCGGCTTGGACAAGGACGTGGATCTGGAATACTGGCCTGATCCGAAAATGGAGAAGGAGGGCGAAGAGATCGCCTTGAGCTACGACGAGCTGAACATTGGTTTTTACAGAGAAGATCAACTTGACCTGAGCGGAGTGATTTCCGAACAGATCGTGCTCGAGATTCCGATGAAGCCTGTCTGCGACGAAGCCTGCCAAGGCCTCTGTCCGCAGTGCGGAGCGGACCTGAACGAGACAGCCTGTGCTTGTGAACCAGTTACTTCCGATCCCAGATGGGACGCGCTTCTGGAACTGCGGAAGAAATTGAAATAACCTGACAGTCTTATTGAGGAAAGAGGACCGGCATCATGCCTAACCCGAAAAATCGACACTCCAAATCACGACGAGGAAAGAGGAGAGCCCACGACTTTCTGACCGCTCGAAGCCTCTCGAACTGCAGCAACTGCGGCACTCCCGTGCTGCCGCACCGAGTCTGCCCGAACTGCGGCCATTACAAAGGTCGTCAGGTTATCGAAGTCGAAGAACAGTAAGAAGGTTCATAGGTCCGTTAGGACCAACACGTCTATAGAACCGGGCGTCAAGCTTACTCAGGTCCGTAGGACCGACACGTGTTCAGCCATTCAATGAGCCACGTGTCGGTCCTATGGAGCTGAGTAAGCTTAACGCCCGGTTCTATAGACGTGTCGGTCCTAACGGACCTCCGAGCCTGAACCTTAGACCTTTGAACTTTTAACATCTTAAGAAACCATGCGCGCATTCGTCTTCCCCGGACAGGGGTCGCAGTTTAGCGGAATGGGCAAGGATCTGGTCGGGGCTTTTCCGGAAGCTCGTGACGTCTTCCGCGAAGCCGACGATGAACTCGGTTTTCCCATTAGTCGGCTCTGTTTCGAAGGTCCCGACGATCAGCTGAAGCTCACTGAACACACTCAACCGGCGATACTCACCGTTTCGGTGGCGCTGTTTCGCATTCTTCAAGCTCGTGGTAAAAGTATGCCGGAATACGTCGCGGGCCATAGTCTCGGCGAGTATTCGGCCTTGGTTGCGGCCGGCGCTCTGGCCTTTAAAGACGCGGTGCGCGTCGTGCGGCAGCGCGGCCGTTTCATGCAGGAAGCCGTGCCGGTTGGCATGGGGGCGATGGCAGCAATCATTGGCCTGGAGTACGGTCCCCTCGCCGCTATCTGCGAAGAAGCGGGGCAAGGGCAAGTCGTGTCTCCGGCCAACATCAACGCGCCCGGCCAGTTGGTGATCGCAGGCCACGCAGAGGCCGTGGAGCGGGCGGGAAAACTCGCCACGCAGCAAGGCGCGCGCAAGGTCGTTCCGCTCCCCGTCAGCGCCCCATTCCATTGCGCGTTGATGAAGCCCGCGGAAGAAAGGCTTTCGGTCGAGTTGGCGGCCATTGATTTCGGTGATCTCAGGATCCCGTTGGTCAACAACGTTGACGCGTGCGTGATTACAAGGGGTCCAGACGCACGCGCCGGCTTGGTTCGCCAGGTGTCCTCGGCGGTCCGCTGGGTCGACGACGTGGAACGTCTGGTCCGGGAAGGTGTGACTGAATTTGTAGAGGTCGGGCCTGGGAAAGTCCTTTCAGGTCTCATACGTCGTATAGCGCGTGATGCCGCTGTCACCCAGGTCGGAGCTGTAGAGGAGGTCCAGGCCTATGTATGATTTGTCATCTCAGGTAGCCCTCGTAACCGGATCAGCCAGGGGAATCGGGCGGCGGATTGCGGAAGCGCTGGGCGCGGCCTCGGCCCGCCTGGTTATTGCCGATTTGTTTGAAGACCAGGTGCAGGCCTCCGCCGAACAACTCCGAAGTGCGGGTTATGACGCGACGGGAATCGCGGTCAATGTGACCGACGTCGAGGCGGTTCGGGCAGCCGTCAGGACCGTCACCGAGAAGCTCGGAAGAATTGACATCCTGGTAAACAACGCAGGCATCACACGCGACAACCTGCTTCTGAGAATGAAGGATGAAGAATGGCGCCAAGTCCTCTCAACCAATCTTGACGGCGTCTTCTTCATGTCGCGAGAAGTCTTGCCGACTATGTTGAAGCAGCACTACGGACGCATCATCAACATCGCATCTGTGGTCGGAGAGATGGGCAACCCTGGCCAGACGAATTATGCGGCAAGCAAGGCTGGCCTGATCGGTTTTACAAAAGCGCTCGCCCGGGAGGTGGCATCGAGAAGCATCACGGTCAATGCTGTCGCCCCGGGTTACATCGAGACGGAGATGACGGCCAAGTTGGGTGAAAAAGCGCGTCAGGACCTCCAGAATATGATCCCGATGAAGAGGATTGGAAACGTTGATGATGTCTCGTCTGGCGTCTGTTTTCTGGCGTCAAAAGAGGCTGGATATATTACAGGTCATGTGCTAAATATAAACGGCGGCATGTACATGTAGCCGTCGCCATCATTTACAGGTACCGAAACGGAGGAGACATGGCATCGGTTGAGGAAAAGGTAAAATCAATCATAGTCGATCAGTTGGGAGTGAAGGACGAAGACGTTTTGTCGGATGCTCATTTTGTCGATGATCTCGGAGCCGATTCTCTGGATACGGTCGAGTTAGTCATGAAATTCGAAGAAGACTTCGACATCGAAATCCCTGACGAAGATGCCGAGAAGATTCAGACGGTTCAGGACGCGGTCGACTACATAAAGGCCCATCAGAAGTAAATTCCCCAGGAGCATCAGAAAGACTTGAATAGAAGGGTGGTTGTAAGCGGGGTAGGTTTAGTGTGCGCCCTTGGCTTGGATACCGAGAGCAGCTGGCAAGCGCTCCTCGCGGGCAAGAGCGGTGTGGGGCCGGTGACCAGCTTTGACGTCAGCGATTTCTCCACGCGCATTGCTGCCGAGGTCAGGAATTTCGACCCGCTGCAGGTCGTTGATGCCAAGAATGCACGCAAGATGGATCGCTTTATCTTGTTTGCATTGGCCGCTTCCGACGTCGCCGTCAAAAGCTCGGGTCTCGTGATCACCCCGGAGATCGCTCCGCGAGTCGGGGTTTTCATCGGGTCCGGCATCGGCGGTTTTGCAACCATTGAGAGGGAGCACGAGACTTATCTCGACAAAGGCTCGCGAAAAATATCACCCTTCTTCATTCCAGCCAGCATTATCAACCTGGCCTCGGGCCAGGTTTCCATCCGCTTCGGTGCGTCCGGCCCGAACTCCGCGACCTGTACCGCATGTGCGGCTGGAGCACACGCCATCGGCGATTCCTTCAAGATCATTCAACGCGGCGCTGCCGACGTGATGATTGCCGGCGGCTCGGAAGCCGCCATCACGCCCATGGGCCTCGGCGGTTTTGCTTCCATGCGAGCGCTATCGACGCGAAACGACGAACCCGAAAGGGCCAGCCGGCCCTTTGACCGGGACCGGGACGGATTCGTAGTGGGCGAGGGTTCCGGGATCATTATCCTCGAAGAGATGGAGCACGCGCGGCGCCGCAACGCGCCGATGCTTGCTGAGGTCATCGGCTACGGCATGAGTGCCGATGCCCACCACATTACCGCTCCGCCGGATGACGGCAACGGAGCTGTCCGCGTCATGCAGGCAACCTTGGGAGATGCCGGCATCGAGCCGGAACAGGTCGATTACATCAACGCCCATGGTACCAGTACCCCGCCCAACGACCGGATTGAGACCCTGGCAGTCAAGAGAGTGTTTGGAGCCCAGGCCCGGAAGCTGGCCATCAGTTCGACCAAGTCCATGACCGGGCATTTACTCGGCGCCGCGGGAGGCCTGGAAGCGGGCATTACAGCCTTGGTTCTGCGCGATCAAATCATCCCTCCAACCATCAACTTGGACACCCCCGATCCTGAATGCGACCTGGACTATGTTCCTCACGTCGCGCGGAAGGCTTCGGTCACCTACGCGATGTCGAACTCGTTTGGATTTGGCGGCACCAATGCGTGCCTGCTGTTCAAGAGGCTCGAAGGCTAACTGTAACAATGCTATAATAGGCCCCGACGAGGTTAGGAGGCCTTGTACACACTTGGCGACCCTGTTCCAGAGGTCGCAAGCCCCTGCGACGCTCGGCCGTTCAAGTGGACATGCGCCTCGCGCCGGGTCAGTGGTTGCAGGACGAAGGTCGTCTTGCATTTGAGAGATGGCTGAAAAACCCAACGGGCGGAAAAACAAGAAGTTCGACCTCGGGAAGTTCCTCGTCGGATTGGCCCGGTGGCGCGCTCGGTTCCTCGGCCAGCTCACTCTCATCGAACTGCTCACAGGTTTAGCCATCTGCCTGGTCATAACCCTCCTCCTGGTTGGCTACCAGTTCCAAAGTATTCCTGATCATAAGGTTGGCGATGTTGTTTCCCAGACAGTGGAAGCTCCCCAGGACTTCACCGTTGAAGACCCGGAGGCAACTGCCGAGAAGCGCGAAAAGGCCCTCGCCCGGGTTCCCGCAGTGTTCATCTTCGACCTGCGTGTCAACAGCAGGATCGAAGCCGAGTTGAAGCGGGCGTTTGCCACAGGACGTGCTGCCATTGACGAAGAACGGGCCCGCCTTCGCCTGGGTCTTGATCGCCCACTTCCAAAGGACGCTCAGGAACGCCTTTTCAAGGACCTGACCCAGCGTATTCCCGAACTGAGCCAGCCTCGAGTTCTGCGCATTTGCTTCGCCCATGGTTTTTCCCGCGACTTGGAGAACCAGCTGATCAAGATTCTGACCGAGGCCCTGAAGGCCCCCGGCGTTGTGGAGAGTCGGGACATCCTTCTGCGCTACCAGTTCAAGAGCGGAATTGAGGTCAGGAACAGTGTGACCGGCGCCAAAGAGCCGCTGACTGACTGGATGTCTGTCCGCGATCTGGCTCGTGCCAAAGACCTGCTGCGTCAGAATGAATTCGAGCTGACGGCCGTCAGTGCCGAAGAGAAGAAGATCCTCATCTCCTCTTTTGACTCCTGGCTCAGGCCGAATCTGTTCTTCAGCGGGGAAGAGACTCGCGCGCTGGAGCGGCAGGCGGAGCTTGAAGTCGATCCAGTGGTGATCCAGGTCAAGAAAGGCCGGACGATCGTTCGGGCGGGTGATGAGATTACCAGCCAGAACCTGGTTCTGCTCAACCACCTCAAGAAACTCAAACAGCCGTACCGCGTTCTGAGTCGCTTTTTCGGCATCCTGGTAATTGTCACCTTCTTCATGGTCGCGCTGTGGCAGTACTTGGTCCTCTTCCACAGGAAGCGCGGGAAGATAAAACCGCGCTACCTCCTGCTGGCCCTCGTCCTGTGCGGCGCGCTCCTCGTGACGAAGGTCTTTGTGGGGCTGGCTGACGTCCTGTCCGAGACGGTGATCAGCGAGAGCCTGCAGAACCCGCTCAATTTTTATTTTCTGGCCCCAGTGGCGGCGGGCACCATCCTGGTGATTCTGCTTGTCGATGCCAACCTGGCCGTCCTTTTTTCGTTGATTTTCGCGGTCTTCGTCGGGTTGATGACCGGCCACGTCCCGTTGTCCGTCTACACGCTCGCTGGCAGTCTGACCGCAGTCTATGTCCTGGATCATTACCGGGAGCGCCTCGCAATTATTCGAGGCGGTCTCATTATCGGGTTCGTCAACGTAGCGACTGTCTTGGCGCTGCACCTGTACGCGTCCACGACGGCCCTCAGTTGGACAGCCCTCACCATCCGTCTGTCCGGCGGCTTTCTAAGCGGCCTTTTCGCCGCCATGCTAGCCTCGCTGCTCCTTCCAGTCCTCGAGTCTCTTTTCGATGTTACGACCGATATTCGGCTTCTGGAATTATCCAACTTGAACAAGCCGATCCTCAGGCGGCTCGCGGTCGAGGCGCCGGGGACCTATCATCACAGTATTGTCGTCGGTACTCTTGCCGAGGCTGCTGCGGAGGCCATCGGGGCCAATGCTCTCCTGGTAAGAGTTGGCGCCTACTATCACGACATCGGAAAGCTGAAAAAGCCTTCCTACTACATCGAAAACCAGATCTATTGCTCGAATAAGCACGAGAACCTGTCTCCGAGTATGTCGAGCCTGATACTGGCGAGCCATGTGAAGGACGGGTTGTCCCTGGCGGATGAGATCAATCTCGCACCGAAAGTGCGCGACATGATCCCCCAACACCACGGCACCCGCCTTATGACTTACTTCTATCAGAAAGCACGGGACGCTGCGGACGAAAAGCATCCGAACATTAGCGAGGACGACTTCAGGTACCCAGGGCCGAAACCCCAGTCCCGTGAGGCGGCCATTTTGATGCTTGCGGATCAGGTGGAGGCTGCGGCCCGCACCCTGCAAGACCCGACACCCAGCCAGATCGAAGGAATGATCAAGCGCCTGGTCCAATCGACTATCCAGGACGGGCAGTTTGACGAATGCGATATTACTCTCAAGGACTTAGAGGACATCTCGCGAGCTTTCGTCCGGGTCATCGCCGGGATACACCATCACCGGATCGAGTATCCGGGGTTCAACTTCAATACGCCCCTTGAGGAAAGACGATCCGAACATCCACGTGTTCAATAGGCAGCGGAAGCTGACTGTCGAGAGACAGGCGCTGCTTGCGTTTGGGCGACAGCTGTCGTCCCGGCTCGGCGTTCGCGCGGGATTCTCGGTTGTTCTCGTGAGCGATGCAGCGATCAGACGCTTTAACCGCGAGTTTGCCGGATTGGACAAGGCGACGGACGTGCTCTCATTCCCGTCCGGCGATGAGGCTCCCGGGGACGACGCTTACTTGGGTGACATTCTGATATCAGTTGAGACCGCCGATCGTCAAAGAAGGGCGGGACTCGAACAGGAACTCAGTGTCCTGATGCTACACGGCCTCCTGCACCTTCTCGGTTACGATCACGAGGTTGACGAAGGTGAGATGGAAGAACTGGAGGGCCGGCTGAAAGGGGAATTCTCGCTCAGTTGACTGCCTTGTATATCGCTATCTCCGTAACTCTGCTCGTAGGCCTCGGTGTCTGCTTCCTTTCCGTCGTCCAGAATTCAGTCGCTGGACTCTCGGCCGTGTCTCTTCGAGTCCTCGCGGAAAGGGCCAACGGGACCAGCGCGATCCTTGCCGACCTTTCCAAGGATCCGCGACATTTCCTGCTTCCCATCGAGTTCGGAATCCAGGTGCTCCAGGTGATAGGGGCCGTGATGGTCACCGTCATCCTTACGGAATCCGGTCTACGCCACCCGTACGTCATGTCCGCCGGCCTGTTGATCCTGGCTGTCTATCTCTTTCGGCAACTCCTTCCTCGTCTGATCACTCAGCCCAACCCGGAGCGTGTTCTCCTCGCTCTTTTGCCGACGATCGGCACACTGCACACGATTCTGCGTTGGCTCAGCTGGCCCTTATCGCACGTGTTGAGGACCGCGGAAGCCAAGCGCGAGAAACGGGTAAACGGTCAGGAGGAGGACGATGAGGATCCAAGCGACGAGGAAATTCAGGCTTATCTGGACGTCGGAGAAGAGGAAGGGATCATCGAGAAGGAAGAGAGCGAGCTGATCCAATCGGCGCTGGAATTCGGCAGCACTCTCGTCAGGGAAATCATGACTCCTCGTTCGGAAGTCGTTGCCATAGAAGAAAAGAGCACGATCGCCGATCTCCGGGATCTCTTTGTTTCGAGCAAACACTCTAGAATCCCGGTGTACCGTGAAAGGCTGGACGATATCGTCGGGATTGCTTACGTCAAGCACCTGCTCGCTGCGTTTGACCCGGCACACGAAGATGATCCGATCACGCAGCTGCTCCTCAAACCCTGGTTCGTGCCCGAGACTAAGCGGGTTGCGGAGCTCCTGAAAGAAATGCAGGCTAACGCTGAGCATCTGGCGATCGTCATTAACGAGTACGGGGCGGTCGCTGGCCTGGTAACGATCGAAGACCTGGTGGAGGAAATCGTCGGCGAGATCAGGGATGAGGATGAGCTGCGCCGCGTTGACCTGACCTATGAAGGCGACGGCAACTACATCGTCCGCGGCGGAGTCAGCCTCGAGGAGGTTGAAGAGACATTGGGGGTTCATCTTGGGGAACAGGACGTCACGACCATCTCCGGCCTGGTTGTCTCCACGCTGAATCGGGTTCCCGTTGCCGGCGAAACCATGACGATCGACGGCCTGGGAGTCGAGGTGCTGAGTGCTGACCGTCGCCGGATTCACACAATGAGAGTCCGGCGCGTTCCCCAGCCCGAGACAGCCGGCAGCAAGCTGTCGTGAGGCGGTTGCCGGTTACCAGTTACCGGTTACCAGTTGCCGGTTACCGGTTGCCGGTTGCCGGTCAGTGGTTTTGGGGGCTGGCGTCCACGGCGTGCGGTAACTGACTGATAACTGGGAACTGGAAACTGGAAACTGGTAACCGGCAACTGGTAACTGGTAACCGGCAACTGGTAACTGGCAACTGGTAACCGGTAACTGGCAACTGGTAACCGGTAACTGGCAACTGGTAACTATGCCAAGCAACGCCAATGACCGATTCATGAAACGCGCGCTTCAGCTCGCTCGGCGAGGCGCCGGCAGAGTGAGCCCGAATCCGCTCGTTGGTGCAGTTGTAGTCCGGGACGGCCGAATCGTTGGCGAAGGCCACCACGTGTACGAGCGGAAGGACCACGCGGAAGTAGTCGCGCTCCGTCAGGCTGGAGATCTTGCCCAGGGGGCTGATCTCTACCTCAATCTCGAGCCTTGTTCCCATTTCGGACGCACGCCGCCCTGCGCTGAAAGCGTAATCAACGCGGGCATACGCCGCGCGTTTGTTGCCATCCGTGACCCGAATCCCTTAGTTTCCGGGCGGGGAATTGCAGCCCTTCTCACGAGCGGTATCGAAGTGCACGAGGGACTGTGCCGTGAAGAATCGGCCCGGCTGAACGAGAAGTTCTTGCACTTCATTCAAACCGGGCGGCCGTTTGTACTGCTCAAACTCGCTCTGACCCTCGACGGCCGCATTGCGACAGCCGCAGGCGAATCACGCTGGATAACCGGAGAGGCTGCCCGCCGGGTCGTTCACCGGTTGCGCTACGAATACGACGCCTTGCTCGTCGGCATCAACACTGTCCTTCAGGACGATCCCTCGCTCGACACGCGAGGTGCCAGGCAGAAGCCGTTGACGAGGGTCGTTCTCGACTCGGCGCTTCGGACACCGCCCGATGCGCGTGTCTTTTCATCTCCGGGCCGCGTGATCATCTTCCACAGTCCGGGCGCTTCACCCGACCGTGCGGCCGGACTCGGACAGAAGGCGCTCCTGCTGCCGACCACGAGGACCAGCCTCGGCCTCGACTGGAATTGCATTCTGAAATCACTAGGCGAACAGAAGATCACCAGCCTGGTGCTCGAGGGCGGAGGGCAGATAGCCGGGTCGGCGTTATCAGCCGAGGTGGTCCAGAAGATTGCCTTTTTCTACGCACCGAAAATCCTTGGCGCTGAAGGCTTACCCGGTATTGGAAGGACGTCAATTGAACGCTTGTCGGACGCGATTGGGATCGCGGGCCTAGACATGAGGCGGCTAGGCCCGGATTTGTTTCTTCAAGGTTACGTTACGGGGTCGTCGTGCTCACCGTCGGTTCAATTTCAGGCGTGATCTCGCGCCAGGAGAGCGCCCTCATCGTCAAGAGGCTGGCCGCCAGTCGAATCTTATCTCCTGCAAAATAGAACTCACTTCGACCGCGGATATCGATGGTGGCATCGCCAAAAGTGGTTGGGGGACCCGGGTTAAGCTTGGCCACGACGATGCCGCCTAAGATCGTCTTGTTGGCGCCGCCGAACGAGACCTTTCCGGTTCCGAGAACCAGTACCAGGCCTTCGAAATCGAACCCGCCGTTTCCGCTCATATCTCCGGTCACGACGATAATCCCGGCGCCGCTGCAGTTCCCCTGAATATCGAGATTCCCTTTCACGTACGTGACTTTGGGATTGGCGACAGTCCCGAATACGTCTCCACCGGAAAACTTGGTGCTTGTATCGGTGCCGGTCGGGAAGCTGTAGTCTGCAACGGCGGCGACCTGATTTGCTATCTTCTGCAGGTAAGCGGGGCTGAAAATATTCTCCGCATCGTCATTCGGGCTGGCCTTGACTTCGAGCGTCTCGTCCGCGACCGAAGGTTTCCCCCCGTCTCCTATCACATTATCCCCCTTGTTGCCGTCCAGTGCGGTGCGGACGTTGTTCACCGCAGCCGTCGCATCTCCGAGGCCGGGATTGTCATAGAGGCAACTGATTGCCGTAAAGGGGGTCAAGCCATCGTCCTTGTGACCGTTCAAATCCTGGATCGTCATCCCCGAATGATCATAGCCGTCCACCAAAAAAGAGTTCCCATCAAAATTCGCGTTGACCTGCTTCGAGATCAGAGAAAACGGGGCAGTCATGTCAAACGTCATTTCGCGATGAAGCACCGCTTCAATGACTGCAACGGAGTTTTTCCTTGTTCCGTTTTCCCCATAAGCGGTAGGATGCACGCCGACGATACGCATGAGAACCGTGCCGTCAAAATCCTCGTCCATCTTGCCGTCGCCGTCACTATTGTCCGTGATGCGGGCGAAATACCGCCCGCACGGTATCGGGTGCTGAACGGTCCCGCAATCGCCCACTGTAACGCCGGTTGCAGGAGTAAGCAGGCCCGTTACGGCCGTCCCGCCCGTGGATGTGCTGCAGCTGAAATCGATGTTACGTGCCTGAAACGGCGGAATGGGATTTCTGACGGCATACGATGCGACCGTGTTTGACGGGTCTGTCATGGGAAAAGGAACGTTTGTGCTCCTTTTCAGCAGAGCATCGATGTCTTGTCCTCTCAAGGTTTGCTTTATGGTGTTGAAACCTGCATCGGCAACCAAAAGAGCTTTCTCGTGATTCTCGAATTCCGTGGCGACCTGGAACTCCTTCATGCTGGAGAAAGTAATAGAAAGGCAGATGAGAGAAAGCAGGACAGCGATCACCAACGCGATCACCATCGCGATTCCGCGCTCGTTTCGCATGATTACCTCGCCTGTTGGAACCTTCAAGGCTTTCCCGATATGGGAAGGCCGGATGCCGTGTTACGAGGTGATCCAACGGAATTGTGAGCGGAACCACAATTCAGACAACGGCCGCGTCAATCCGGTGACTGCGATCACAGCCGGAATCATATGACACTTGCGGTCTAAACGCCAGAAAAAAAGCGGGATGTGTGAGGAAGGTCACTGGAAGGAGCGAGCCGGATCTGCGCCTGATCCGGCTCGCTTATTCAGCTGTAAGACCTTAGTACCCGGCGTGGAGCGGCTCGATCTCGGGCGTAATCTCGACCCAGGAGATCAGGCGCATGGGCAGCAGGCTGTAGGCCATTGTGATACTGTCGCTCTTCATGTAGAAGTTCGAGTTTCCCTGGATATCAGTTTTCGGTGTTCCGAAAGTCGTTGACCCGTCCGCATTCTTCTGGACGTTAACAACATAGATACCGCCCAGGAAGGACTTGTTCGCGCCGTGCAGCCTCAGGTCTCCTTCTCCCACGACGAGGATCACGCCGTCATAGACGAAGGACCCACCGATGTCCAGAGTCCCCCGCACGATCATAATTCCTGCCCCCCCGCCATTCCCGTTCAGCTCGAGATCGCCGAGAGCAACGGTTATTTTGGGATCTTGCGCGGTCCCCAGTACGATGTTCTCGCCTGACAGAGCGGTTCCGTCCTCGTATTTGTAGTCGGCAACGCCGGCCATCAGATTGGCAAAATTGACCAGGAACCCGCCGTCGAAAATATTGGTGGCATCAGCGTTATTACTACTCCTGATCGCGTCTGTTCCATCCTGAACCGAGGGCGTCCCTCCCTGTCCGACAACATTGTTGTCTTGTTGGTCGCCGAGAGAGTTCTTGATCGCTGTCACGGCACTGTCCGCATCTCCCTGGGCTTGAGCATTGTTCAGGCAGTTGATGCCGGGAAACGCGGTCAGGTCATTATCATTGTGCCCGCCCGTGATCTGCTCGTAGCTCATTCCGCGATGGTCGTAGCCGTCAATCTTGAACGAGTTCCCTGAGAAAGTGCTGTTGACGTTCGAGCCGTAGACAGAGAGGGGAGACTGCAGCTGAAAACTCATGTCTCTCTTCAGTTGAGCTTCAATGACGGCTACCGCATTCTTGACGGTCGAGCCGTAGTTGACCGTTTCGCCGGGCAGACCCCGGTATACGCCGACTACACGCAGGTAAAGAAAGCCGTCGCGGTCCCTGCCGGGATCGTTCTGCAGGCCCAAAGGTGCTTCGTCCTCGTTGTCGGTCAGTTTTGCGAAGTACCGACCGGCATATGGCCCTGCGGTTACCGCCTGTCCCCCTACTGGAGTGAGGAGTCCCCGCACTGTCCGGCTGCCCACCGAGCCCGGCAAGGTTGATTCGAAATCCACATTGCGGGCATCAATGGGAAGAACGGGCATGCGACCGGCCGTCGGCCATGTGATTGAGCCGGTGGACACGTACCGCGGCACTGATGCAGACCCCTGCAGGAGTTGATCCAGGTTTCGGCCTCGAAGAGCCTGCTTGACCTCGTTCAATCCCGCGTCTGTAACCAGGAGCGCTTTCTCGTGTCTCTCGAACTCGCTGCTGGTCGCGAATTCTTTCATGCTCGAGAACGTCAGCACCAATGCTATAAGGGAAAGAAGAATGGCGATTATCAGGGCGACAAGTAGAGCTATACCTCGTTCTGTTCTCATATAGTTACCCCGCGATTTAAGAGACTTCCCCCTGAATGCTAGGGAGTGGCGAAAACGTCGAACGCCTTGCTTCGGATGAAGACGTGAGACCGATAGGTTACGGTATTGACTCCGCTGCCCGGGCGTGGTGGAGTTTTGGCCGCCATGGTCACTTCGACGGACACGATTTTGGTTGAGTCGGTCGTCAGATTTCCGGCCGAATCATAGAACTTGAAAAATGAGTCGCCTGACGGCACGTCAATGTTATCTGCCAGCACCTGTGATCCGCCGCCGTGGTGGTCCTCTATCGCTATGGATCGAATACCGTTGGTCGGATTATACCTGATTGTGACGAATTCCATGGGGCCAGTGAGAAGGTGATCAGGGTCTCCAGTGTCGCCGTCGTAGCTGCCTGTAATATCGCTGCGGACATTTATTTCGTTGCCGCTCAATCTCTCAACTGCCAGGTATGAAATACCATCCTTGGGAAACGGATCATTCCCGGCCTGCCGGATGTATCTGACTATCTCATCCATGGCAATGCGAGCGTGTTGGCTGGTCTCGGTAAACCGCTTCTCGGCATCAAAAGACACTTGCGCCTTATAGGCGATACCGAAGATAGCACCCAGCACCACCGAGAGGATCGCCACCACTATCAGCGCTTCTACTATACTGAATCCTTTGATTGCTTTGTTCATGGGGCAAAATGTGAAGTGATCTCGACTTTTCGGCTGTTGAGATACTCGCCCGCCGTCGGTCGGACCGTGACCTTGACCACTCTAGTACTCGCGCCGGTACCGTTAGTGACGTTCCAGGAAATCGCAAGGCCGTTCTTGGTCTCGCTTCCGCTCGCGAGAGTCACGGAGCCGGTCTCCAGCTGCCTGTTGTAAACGCGGCGCAACTCCTCGAGCTTTCCCATCGCGGCCGAAATTCCGACGGAGGTGCTCCTCGACATCGAATTCTGATTAATAGCGACGCCGACCAATTGCCCGAGGGCCAGGAGACTGACGGCGAGGAAAAGCATCGCCAACATGGTCTCGACTAGCGAGAACCCCTTTTGGTGGGTGCCGTCTTTTGCCTTGACCATACGATTCTGCTGCTCCTTGCCGCTCCTCGCTACGGGCTCGGTGTTGCTCCAGTCATGCAAACGGTGGTCTTGCCGGTCGCGGTCACGGTGATGGAAGCGGTATTTCCCTTTGTATCTCCAAGTTGGACTGCTCCGCCGCTGCACGTACCTCTGGGTTTAAAGGTGATGGTGGGGCCGCCGCCGCTGACTGTGACGCCCTCATCCAAAGTCTTCGGCACTCTCGGCGCATGATCTGTATCCAGCGGATCTTCGACGTAGACGCTTGTAGAAGTGAATTTGACTTGGTACTCCGCGCCTCTGGAGATGGCCATCACCCGGGCGGCATCGAGCTCGCCGGCAATGGTATCGGCAGATGCTCTCAACCGGTAGGCTGTCATGGTTCCCTGTAGCGCCGGAAGTCCAAAAGCGGCCGCCATCGCCAGAACACAGACGACGAGGAGGAGTTCTATGAGTGAAAAACCACACGCCGATCTGGCCCGGACGAGCATGACTTTTCTTCCCCCTGTGAGGCGTAGCATAGACGACTGCGCCCTATATTTATGTGAGAGTCATCACTTCGGCGGATTCGCCTGTAGGGATTGACGTTAGCCGGTCTTGCTGCTCAGGCAGTCTCGCTGAAGAGAAGGGAATCGACAAGCTTGTCGGGTTCGGAAATCACAAAATGGCGGGTCTCGACCCGAAGGATGTTCTCGCCTTGGAGAGTGTTGAGAACCCGGGTGGCGGTTTCACGGGAGATGCCCGTGATATCTGCGAGTTCCTTGTGAGTCAAATGGATGCTGATCATTATCCCGTTCTCCGTTTGGATTCCCCGTCGCTGGCACAACTGATAGAGAGCCGTGCGGATTCGGGCATCGGCATTGTGAAAAGTCAGGACCTCGATCTGTGCCCAGGCTTCCCGGCAACGGGCGCAGAGGACTTTGATCAGGGCCATGTTGATCTTGGGATTGCCGAGCAGAATCGAGAATTCCCGGCCTCCCATGGAGAGGATGGTTGTTGGCACGACGGCTGTCACGGTCGCTGGAGTTGTCCCGCCGTCCAGGAAGGACATCTCGCCAAAGTACTCGCCTCCTTCGTGGAACGTCAGGATCATCTCCTTACCGCTGGGAAGAAGCCTTGACACTTTCACGCGGCCTTCTTTGACGATGTACATGTACTTGCCGGTGTCTTCTTCGAAAAAGATGATCTCGTTCCTCTTGTACTTATGCTCCCGGAACATCTCCGAGACCGCAATCATCTCCTCCTCAGACAGGTCCGTGAAGAGAGCCACATTCCGCAGAAAAGCGATGTCGACTTTCATTTTTCCCCGAGTTGCAGTAGCACCTTCTTGAGATCATCCATCTGGTACTTAGTCTCGAGCCGTTGAATAGCACCGACTACAGAGTCCAAATTGTGCAAATGGTCTTGAATCTCGTCCACGAGCGGTTCGGACTCGAAGGCTATATCCGAAAGACTCAAGGCGTTTCGCGCGCCGTCACGTGCCTGATAATGACCGAAGGACCGAATGGCGGGATAGAAGAAGAAGATGTTCGGACCCGGCAAGAACATCAAAAAAATCCCAAAAAAGGCAAACACCGCATCCACCCAGAACCAACGGCTGTGTTTACTATAACCCAATC
>Ga0105091_10000236_pt1 | contig 22277 bp, 17 predicted proteins | sample PPLLak1March2015_FD_87022 | JGI IMG/M metagenome (GOLD analysis project Ga0105091, IMG submission 87022) | Freshwater sediment microbial communities from Prairie Pothole Lake near Jamestown, North Dakota, USA - PPLs Lake P7 Core (1) Depth... | ecosystem: Environmental > Aquatic > Freshwater >... | reverse complement strand
TCGAAGCAACCGTTGCCGAAAACCACGCTTTGCCCGGCACCACGCGCCTCTGCGGCAATCTTCTTCAACTCCGGTAATGTCTTAAGCTTAGAGGATAGCATATTGCTCGAATGACCACTGACCACTGAGACCACTGAGACCACTGACCGCTGGACCACTGACCGTTTTCGGCCCTTCAGGCCGAAGACGACCGGCTGCAGTGCCCGTTGCCCCTACTGCTTACTGCCTACTGCCTTCTGCCCGCTGCCTGCCTCACGATCCACTCTGCCGCATCCAGCAGGTTTTCGGCGACGTAATCCGGCTGCAGGTCACCCAACTCTTTCAGAGCCGTTTCGCCATACCCGGTCTTCAAAAGCACGGATCGACAGCCCGCCTCCCGCGCCGCGCCTATATCGAAAACCCGGTCCCCGACCACAAAACTGGCGCTTACATCTATTTTGAGATCGAAAGCGGCTTGAAGGATCAAACCCGGTCGTGGTTTCCGGCACCCGCACACCTTGCGGTACTTCTCCACGGTTGCCTCGACATGATGCGGGCAGTAATAAAAACCGTGGATGTGAGCCCCGTCCCTCTCCAGCCGCCGCGCAAGGTCCTCGTGAATAGTCTTCAGTTCGGTCTCGTCCAGATATCCGCGCGCAATAGCTGATTGGTTGCTGACGACCACGTTCAAGAAGCCGGCGGCTTCCAGCTTGCGCAGCGCCTCGGCGGAAAAAGGGAAAACGATCATCTCCTCGATCCGTTTCAGGTAGTTAACCTCCTCGATGATCGTACCGTCCCGGTCGAGGAAAACCGCGCGATTAGCCATGCGTCAGGGTGGTTTTTGCTAACTCGTAGACCTCGTCTACCTTAATGCGATCAAAGCAGCGCAGGTCAAGCGGGCATTCTCGCAAAAGACACGGACTGCATTCAACATGTTTGTGCACAACCTGAGCCTTCGTGCTGTAGGGCCCCGTCGCTATTTCGTCCGTGGAACCGAAGAGCGCAATCTGGGGAGTATCCAGGGCTGCCGCCAGATGCATCGGGCCTGAGTCATTGGTTATGAAAAGGTGGCACGATGAAATCAGCGCCATGAGCGTCGGAAGGTCCGTCGCGCCAGTCAGGATCACCGGACGATAGCTCATGCGCTCACGAATCTCGTCCGCCAGGCGTTTCTCGTCGCGCGAACCGAAGATCAGGATCTGAGCATCGAGTCGTTGAATCAGCAAATCAGCCACTGCCGCGTAACGATCCGCGAACCAGCGCTTCGCGGAGCCAAAGAAAGCGCCCGGATTCAATCCCACGACCGGTCGCGTCCGGACAATCCCGTTCTCCTCCAGCAGTCGTTCTCCCTGCTGAAGGGCCTGGGGGGTGGCCACCAGGTGGATGTCAGGCCGGTAATCGGAATCGGAAAGGTAGTCCGTTCGGGAAAGCCCGGTCTGGTAAAGAAGATCCAGGTAGTAGTAGATCTGATGCCTGCCGAGTCGCTTGATCCGAGGGACGCCCGATCGTGTCAGGAGCCAGGATCGACCGTCCGTGCGGTAACCGGCCCGGTCCGGAATTCGGGCGGCAAAGGCCACCAGGGCAGCGCCGAAAGCGTTTTGTAGCAGGACCGCCTGGTCGCACCCGCGCGCCACCGAAACCGTTTGCCTGAAATTCGTCAGCCGCGATGGGGTCGTTTCAATCGGCGCGACCTGATCGACCAGACCCTGGTTCTCAAACAGGCCGGCCACCCAGGGACGGGAAGCCAAGACCAGGTGGTCGTCGGGGTAAAGGCGGCGGAGCTCGCGTAAAGCCGCGACCGACATCACCGCATCCCCGATCCAGTTGGTACTGCGAATAAAGATCTTGCGGCTCATTGGCTTCCTAGATCGTGAGGCAGGAATACCCGGTTTGTCAACGCGTCTGCGAAAAATCCCGCATTTCTTGGAGAAAGTCTCTCTCAAACTTCTCGGCGTCCTCCGGTCTTGCCTCTATTTGTAACGCGTAAAAAGGAGTGTCGGAAGGCTTGAAGTGCAACCTGACTAAATCCTTCTCGGTTGTCACGATCGCATTGGCGCCGAGGGACCGTGCCGCTCTTGCCACAGTCTCCAAGTTGTCCTCGGTGAATTGGTGATGGTCTCTGAAACTGAAGTGTTGCACGACCTCCATCTGGTAGTGCGTGAGGTCTTTGAGGAAAACCTCGGGGTTCCCGATGCCCGAAAGCGCGACGATTTTCTTCTGAAGCAAGTGAGGAAGAGGCAAGACCTCTCGAGTGTTCAGTTCCAGTAGGCCGACAGCGTCATGGTAGAAGTAACTGATTTTCGCCAGCCGGTTCCTGAGCCGGACCTGGGTTTCGAGTGCCTCCTGCTCGAACGGCAGGTGTGCCCGAGTGACAATCACAAGGTCGGCCCTCGCCATCGCCGATAGCGGCTCGCGCAACCTTCCGGCAGGCAGAAGTCTGCCGCCTCCGAAAGGGTCGGTCGCGTCGAGAATCAGTATATTAAGATCCCGCTCCAGCTGAAGATGCTGGTAGCCGTCATCGAGCAAGAATATAAGCTTTCGGTTCACCCCGAACCCCGGTATCAGTCGAGCGCTCTCGTGCCTTGTCCTGCCGACGGCAATCGGCACTCCGTCCAGCTTGGTGGCCATCAAGTAAGGCTCGTCTCCGCATTCCTCCGCGGGCAGCAGAATTTTCGAGCCGTCGGATACAAGCCCGCCCGTTTGCTCCGCCTTTCCCTTGTAGCCGCGGGTAAGGATGGCCGGTTGAAGGCCTGCTCGCTTCAGGACTTGCGCCAAGTACATGACCAGCGGTGTTTTCCCGGTGCCCCCAGTGGTCAAATTGCCGACGCTCACCACCGGGTGCGGCAGGCGGTGGGTGCGGAGGATGCCCGAGCGGTAGAGGCGCAGCCGCGTCTGGACAGCGAGGCGGTAGAGAGGGGAGAGCAGACTGAGAAGCATTAGAGTAAGAGAGATTCTAGAATCGGTTACGAGCCGACTGCAACTCTTTCAGAGCCGGGAGCGTAACTCGCGTAGCGCGTAGTGACCGGATCGTGTGCCTCTGAAGAACGTCCTTTGCCCCCAGGCACACAATCCGGTCGCTACGCGCGTTATGCTCCCGGCTCTGAAAGAATGGTTCTAAGCACTTCAACCGTATGCTTCACCGCGCCCTGGTTTTCGCGCACGACGCGGCGGGCGTTGCCGCCGAGCCATTTGCGGGCGGCCGGGTCCTGCAGCAGATCTTTTGATTTGGCGAGCAGTTCTTCCTTGCCGGCAACCTGGACAGCGGCGTAAGCCTCGAGGAAAGTTTCCGCGATCTCCCTGAAGTTCTGCATGTACGGGCCAAAGGTGATGGGCTTGCCGAAGTTGGCTGCTTCAACGATGTTGTGGCCGCCCCACGGAATCAAGGATCCTCCGATGAAGACGAGATCCGCGAGCTGGTAGAGGTAAGCGAGCTCGCCGATTGTGTCGAGCACCAGGATCTCGGCGGTCTCGCGGGGGCGCAGTTTCGAGCGGAGAACAGGTTTTAGGCCGCGCGCCTGGAGCAAGGTTAAGATCTCTCCAGAACGATGCGGATGCCGCGGGGCCAGCAGCCAGCGCAGGGTAGGGAAGTCCTGCCTCAGCGCCAGGTAAACGTCGACGAGCTTCTCTTCCTCTTCTTCCCTGGTGCTCCCGCACATCCAGAGGAGTGCAGTCGGATCGGGCCGCAGGACTCCGGACAGCATCTGAACCATCTGTTGCTTGTCCGAGTCAGGTCTCAGCTCATAGTCGTACTTCAGATTCCCGACGCGGATGACTCGATCGGCCGGCGCCCCGAGATCGATGATTCGCTGCTTGTCCTGTTTGGACTGCATGCAGAAGGTGCGAATGAGGCGGAGGCTGGGAGCGAGAAACCGGCGGATTCGGCGATACCGCGCAAACGATCGGTCCGAGAGCCGTCCGTTGACCAGGATGACCGGGATGCCGGCCTGGGCCGCTTGAAACAGGAAGTTCGGCCAGATTTCGGTCTCAGCGATCAGGATGAGCTCCGGACCCACGGCCTTCAGGTAGCGCCGGCAACTCCAGCCCCAATCAAGCGGAAAGTAGAAGAGCGGCTCTTCGGGGTAGAGCTTCCGGCCGAGCTGTTGACCCGTCTCGGTCGTAGTTGAGATGTAAGGCTGCGCGTAGGGTCGAAGCGCTTCGATCAGCGGTTTGATGACATTCACCTCTCCGACCGAAACCGCATGAATCCAAATTCGAGGCTTTTCGGCGCCGCTTGCCCTATGCTGCAGTGATTCTCGCAAAAATCCGGCTCTTTCGACCAAATGCAGCTTTCTTCCTTCACGGCGCGAACGGAGTACATAGAAAGGTAGATAGAGAAAGAAGAGGATCGTATATAGGGTTGAATAGAGAGCCAGGAAAAATCGCATGATTGATGCAACTTCAGTTCGAGAAGCCTCATCCTAATACCCGGCCGCTGGTACCTGCAACAGCCCAGGAAAAATCCGTCGAAAATAGATTTGTAGTTTTCGGAGAGGATTGGTAGAATGACCCTTCTCCTGGTTGACAGATTTTTGTTCTGTCAGCTAAGATCCTGAGGCTCGTTATTTGATAGGTTGTTCGACCCGAATGATGCCTCGGCATCATTTTTTATTTTTGGAATAGGAGAAAAGGCGAGTGCCGACGTTCAATCAGTTAGTCCGTAAAGGTCGCCAGCGGGTTAAGGTCAAGACCAAGAGCCCGGCGCTGCAAAGTTCGCCTCAAAAGCGCGGTGTGTGTGTGCGCGTGTACACCCAGACGCCCAAGAAGCCGAATTCGGCACTGCGCAAAGTGGCTCGTGTTCGTTTGACCAACCAAATTGAAGTGACGACGTACATTCCGGGAATCGGGCACAACCTGCAGGAGCACTCGATCGTGCTCGTGCGCGGCGGTCGTGTCAAAGACCTGCCGGGAGTGCGCTATCACATCATTCGGGGCACGCTCGACGCCGTGGGTGTAGAGGGCCGTCATCAAGGCCGCTCGAAATACGGCGCCAAGAGGCCGAAGGGATAACGAAGGACTGATTGATTAAAGCTGCATGGATTGGTTCTCTGCAGCTTGTTTTGTTTCTGGAGCAAGGTCAATGCCAAGGCGAAGAGAGGTTCCCAAGCGAGAGGTTTTGCCTGATTCTGTTTACAACAGCGAGCTCGTCACCAAATTTGTAAACAAGGTGATGGAGCGGGGAAAGAAAAGCACGGCCGAGGGGATTTTCTACGGGGCGATGGAGTCCGTCCGGGAAAAGACCGGTGAAGACCCCATGAAGGTTTTCAAGAAGGCGCTCGACAATGTCAAGCCCATCCTTGAAACCAAGTCCCGCCGTGTAGGTGGATCCACCTACCAGGTCCCGATGGAAGTCAGCCAGAGCCGGCGTACCTCCTTGGCGATTCGGTGGATGGTCAGCTACGCCCGGACCCGGGGTGAGAAGACCATGCTGGAAAAGCTGGCCGGCGAAGTGCTGGATGCTGCCAACAACCGTGGCGGTGCCGTGAAGAAGAAGGAAGACGTCCATCGCATGGCTGAGGCGAACAGGGCTTTCGCCCACTATCGCTGGTAACCGCGTTTCCGTCCGCCCTATACGCAACAACCTGGTTGCGTGAGGAAGCGGCGGGGACTCCGCCGCTGCTTTTAGAGACGGATCAAACATAGACGAGCAGGGGTTTTTATAGAGCCCGCGAGTAGTGCGATTCCGCACGAGCGGATTTGTGCTATCCGCGTCATTCGTTGGCCGAATTGTATTTGGGAGTAAGTAATCGTGCCGCGTTCAGTGCCGTTAGAGAAGACGCGAAATATCGGGATCATGGCGCATATCGACGCCGGGAAGACGACTACCACCGAGCGGATTCTCTACTACACAGGAATCACATATAAGATCGGCGAGGTCCACGAGGGCACTGCGACCATGGATTGGATGGCGCAGGAGCAGGAGCGTGGAATCACTATCACTTCGGCTGCCACGACCTGTTTTTGGAAGGGCGTCCGGATCAACATCATCGACACGCCCGGCCACGTGGACTTCACCGCTGAGGTCGAGCGATCCTTGCGAGTGCTCGATGGAGCAGTCGCGGTGTTCGACGCTGTCGCCGGAGTCGAGCCCCAGTCGGAGACCGTGTGGCGGCAGGCCGACAAGTACAACGTTCCGCGCATCGCCTTCATGAACAAGATGGACCGCCCGGGGGCGGACTTCTTTGCCTCGATGGAATCGATGAAGAAGCGTCTGGCCGCCCGGCCCGTGCCCGTCCAGATCCCGCTTGGCAGCGAGGAAAAGTTCGAGGGCGTAATCGACCTGATTACCCTCAAGGCTTCCGTGTACCGCGCCGAAACGCTGGGCTCTGACTACACTGAAATCGAGATCCCGGCCGAGTACGAGGCACAGGCCCGCGAGTGGCGCGAAAAGATGGTCGAGATGGTTGCGGAGAGCGACGACCATTTGACGGAGAAGTACCTTAACGGAGAGAAGATCACCGAGGAGGAACTGCGGGAAGGCATCCGCAAGGGGACGGTTTCCATGCGGTTCACGCCGGTCCTGTGCGGCGCCGCATTTAAAAACAAGGGCGTCCAGCCGCTGCTCGACGCTATTGTTTATTACCTCCCCTCCCCTGTGGACATCCCCCCCGTCGAAGGCATCGATCCCAAAACAGAACAACCGGTGAAGCGGAAGGCAGACGACAAGGAGCCTTTTGCCGCCCTGATCTTTAAGATCATGACGGACCCGTTCGTCGGTCAGTTGGCGTTCCTTCGCGTTTACTCCGGCTCGATCAAGACCGGTTCGTCGGCTTACAACACCACCCGAAAGCGGGAGGAGAGAATCGGCCGTCTGCTGAAGATGCACGCGAACAAGCGTGAGGAAATCAGTGATGTTTACGCCGGGGACATCGCGGCCGCGGTTGGTCTGCGTGATGTAACCACGGGCGACACGATCTGCGACAAGCACCACCCGGTGGTCCTGGAAGCGATGACGTTTCCAAAGCCCGTCATCTCGGTTGCTATCGAGCCCAAGACAAGGGCTGACCAGGACAAGCTCGGGTTTGCACTCGCGAAACTGATGCAGGAAGACCCGACCTTCAAGGTGCACACGGATCCGGATACTGCCCAGACAATCATTTCCGGAATGGGTGAGCTACACCTGGAAATTATTGTCGACCGGCTGCTGCGGGAGTTCGATGTTGCGGCACATGTTGGAAAGCCGCAAGTGGCCTACAAAGAGACGATAACCAAGCCGGCCGAGGGCGAAGGACGGTATGTCCGGCAGACCGGTGGTCACGGCCAATACGGGCACGCAAAGCTGAAGATAGAACCGGCGGAGCCCGGCAGTGGGCTGATTTTTGAGAATGCCGTCATCGGCGGCAGGATCCCGAGGGAATTCATCAACCCGATCGAAAAGGGAGTCCAGGAGGCGATGGAGAGTGGAGTCCTCGCCGGGCACAAGGTGGAAGATGTCAAAGTGATTCTTTTCGACGGTTCTTTCCACGAAGTCGACTCCTCGGAAATCGCGTTCAAGATTGCCGGGTCAATGGCGTTTAAGCAGGCGGCTTCGAAAGCGAGCCCTGTGCTCCTTGAGCCGGTCATGCGAGTCGAAGTGGTTGTTCCACAGGAATACATGGGTGAAGTCATCGGCGATTTGAACTCCCGCCGGGGACGCATTGGACATATGGAACCGCGCGGCAGCAGTCAGATCATTACGGCCTTCGTGCCGCTGGCCGAGATGTTCGGGTATGCGACGACGCTCCGCTCCCTCACGCAGGGGCGGGCGACCTACAGCATGCATTTCGAACACTACGAGCAAGTGCCGCGGGCGATTGCCGATGAGCTGGTCGCGAGGGCGCAAGGTCGGCTGGTGAGCCGGCCCGGAGCGTAAGGATTGCGGATTGTTAATTGCGGATCGCGGATTGGGAATTGCGGATCGATGTGGTTTTTTTAATCCGCAATCGGCAATCCGAAATCCGCAATAACAGGAGAACTTATGGCGAAGGAGAAATTCTCAAGAACGAAACCGCACGTGAACATCGGAACGATCGGGCACGTGGACCACGGGAAAACGACCTTGACGTCGGCTATCACGATGGTGCTGGCCAAATCGGATCCGTCGATTTTGGTGAGAACGTTCGATTCGATCGATAACGCGCCGGAAGAAAAGGAGCGCGGCATCACGATCGCGACCGCCCACGTCGAGTACTCGACGAAGAACCGGCACTATGCGCACGTGGATTGCCCGGGCCATGCCGACTACATCAAGAACATGATCACGGGAGCGGCCCAGATGGACGGCGCGATCCTGGTGGTTTCAGCGGCGGACGGCCCGATGCCCCAGACGCGCGAGCACATCCTGCTGGCCCGCCAGGTCGGCGTACCCTACATCGTCGTTTGCCTGAACAAGGTGGACATGGTCGACGATCCGGAACTGCTCGACCTGGTCGAGCTGGAAGTCCGGGAGCTGCTCTCGACCTACGAATTTCCGGGCGATGACGTCCCGGTGGTGCGCTGCAGTGCCCTGAAGGCGATGGAAGGGGATGCGGACGCGCAGAAGGCGATCCTCGATCTGATGGAAGCGGTCGACACCTATGTCCCGCTGCCGAAGCGCGAAATCGATAAGCCGTTCCTGATGCCGATCGAAGACATCTTCTCGATCAGCGGCCGCGGCACCGTGGTGACGGGCCGTGTGGAGCGCGGCAAGGTGAAGGTCGGCGAGGAAATCGAGATCGTCGGCATCCGGGATACGGTCAAGCGCGTGGTCACGGGCGTCGAGATGTTCAAGAAGATGCTCGACGAAGGCCAGGCGGGTGATAACGTAGGGCTGCTGCTGCGCGGCACGGACAAGGAAGAAGTGGAGCGCGGGCAGGTCATCGCCAAACCGGCTTCGATCACGCCGCACAAGAAGTTCAAGGCGGAAGCGTACGTGCTGACCAAGGAAGAAGGCGGGCGCCATACGCCGTTTTTTACCGGCTACCGGCCGCAGTTTTACTTCCGGACGACGGACGTGACGGGCGTGGCGACGCTGCCGGACGGCGTGGAGATGGTGATGCCGGGCGACAATATCACGATGTCGATCGAGCTGATTACGCCGATCGCCATGGAAAAAGGATTGCGTTTCGCCATCCGCGAAGGCGGCCGAACGGTAGGCGCCGGTGCGATTGCAGAGATTATCGAGTAGCGATATGCAGGAAAATATTACTTTTCAGTGTACGGTGTGCAAACGGAAGAATTACGTTTCCACCAAGAACAAGAAGAATGTCACCGACCGGCTCGAGCTCAAGAAGTACTGCCGGTGGTGTCGAAGTCATCAACCGCACAAGGAGATCAAGTAGGTGCGGGAGGAGAGTGCAGGCCAGTAGCTCGAATTGGTAGAGCGCCGGTCTCCAAAACCGGATGTTGGGGGTTCGAGTCCCTCCTGGCCTGCCACCATTTTTCCTAGGCGGCTACACGCCGCGAAAGGACAGTCGGCAATCATATGTTGGAGAGCGTTAAAGACGCGCCGAGGAATTTCATCAATTTCTACGGTGACGTGAAGACAGAACTTAAGAAAGTGACGTGGCCGACCAAGAAAGAGGTCTATGGAACGACGGTAGTCGTTATTGTGACCGTGTTCTTCTTCGGATTCTACTTGGCTCTGGTTGATCTCATTCTCAGCTACGGGGTCACCCACGTCTTCAATTTCTTCAAATAGGAAAAGCGGGACAGTTTGGGAGAAGAAGCCATTAGCTCGACGACGACAGGCAAGAAATGGTACATCATCCACACCTATTCCGGGTTTGAGCGGAAGGTGGCGGAGAGTCTCATGAGCCGGGTGCAGGTTCACGGGCTCCAGGAGAAGATCGGCCAGATCCTTATCCCGACCGAGGACGTGGTGGAGATGAAGGCAGGGAAAAAGGTCGTGAGCTCGAAGCTCTTCTTTCCCGGCTACATCCTGGTCGAGATGGAGATGACCGACGAAACCTGGCACCTGGTGCGCAATACGCCCAAGGTCACCGGTTTTGTCAGCCAGGGAAACAAGCCGACACCCTTGACCGAGGAAGAGGTCAACCAAGTCGTGCACCGCGTCTCTACGACCGCTGAGAAGCCGAAGCCGAAGTTCGTATTCGAACGCGGAGAATCGGTGAAAATCATCGACGGTCCGTTCTCGAACTTTACCGGAGTGGTAGAGGACGTGAACCTGGAGCGGAACACGCTGAAAGTCATGGTGACCATTTTCGGGCGCCCCACTCCGGTCGAGCTGGAGTTCATCCAGGTGGAGAAAGTCTGAAACACTGACAACTGACGACTGACAACCGACAAAGCCCTTACCGACCGTTCTTTGTCAGTTGTCAGTCGTCAGTTGTCAGTGGGTTTCATCAAAGGAAACAGGTAAGGCATAAATGGCGAAGAAGGTAATTGGGCAGGTCAAACTGCAGATTCCGGCAGGAAAAGCGACTCCGGCTCCTCCCGTTGGTCCGGCCTTGGGTCAGCACGGGGTCAACATCATGGATTTTTGCAAGGCTTTTAACGCCAAGACGCAGGCGCAGGAAGGTTTGATCATCCCGGTTGTGATCACCGTCTACCAGGATCGGAGCTACAGCTTCATCACTAAGACGCCTCCGGCGGCGGTTCTGCTGAAGCGCGTCGCGGGAATTGCCAAAGGGTCTCCGGAACCCAACAAGAACAAGGTCGGCAAGGTGACCATGAAACAGGTCGAAGAAATCGCGAAGACCAAACTGCCGGATCTTAACGCGAATGACCTCGAGGCGGCCAAGCAGATCATCCTCGGTACCGCCCGCAGCATGGGGCTGGAAGTAAGCGAATAACAACTGCCGCAGCCGGAGGCAAGGGTACTGACCTACTAACCAACTGACCCACTGACCAAAAGCGAATCTGCGGTCAGTCGGTCAGTTGGTCAGCCGGTCAGTGGGACTGCCGCCTGGACGGCGACTTGCACAAGCAGGAGGAGCAAGGAGAGGCAAATGTCGGGAAAGAAATTCACAGATGCAAAAGCGAAGGTAGAGCCGCGGCCGTATAGCGTCGAAGACGCGGTCGAGCTGATGCAGAGCGTCAAGTTCGCCAAGTTCGACGAAACGGTCGAGATGGCCATGCGCCTGGGCGTCAACCCGAAATACGCCGACCAGATGGTGAGGGGCACCGTGGTTCTCCCTAACGGACTGGGAAAGAGCGTAAAGGTGTGTGTGATTGCCTCGGGCGAGAAAGTGAAAGAAGCCGAAGAGGCGGGCGCTGACATCGTCGGCGGTGAGGACATCGTAGCGAAGATCCAGGGCGGTTGGATGGACTTCGAGGCGGTCGTCGCCACACCGGACATGATGAAGTCCGTCGGTAAGCTCGGCCGGGTCCTCGGTCCTCGAGGGCTGATGCCCAACCCCAAGACGGGAACGGTCACGTTCGAGGTTGCCAAGGCCGTATCGGAAATCAAGGCCGGTAAGGTCGAGTTCAGAGTCGACAAGAACGGCATCATCCATGCGCCTGTCGGCAAAGCTTCCTTTGGAAAGCCGGAGCTTGTGGCGAATGCCAAGAGCCTGATCGAGGCGGTCGTCCGGGCCAAGCCGGCCGCGGCCAAAGGCCGCTACATAAAATCGATCACGCTCTCGTCCACCATGGGTCCGGGAATCAGACTTGATCTGTCTCAGGTTGAGGCGAAGTAGAAAACAGAAGCCAGGAGACAGAAGCCAGAAGTTAGAAGAAAAGCCGAAACGCTACCGATCGCTGCGTTTATTCTGACTCCTGACTTCTGACTCCTGACTTCTATAGGTTTCATATGGATAAAACAGGAAAGAAACAAATAATCGACGAGCTGAGCGACGCCTTTCACCAGAACAAAAGCGTCATGGTGATGAGCTTTTCCGGCTTGAACGTCGCCGACGTGACCGAGCTTCGCCGGAAGATCACCCAGTCGGGAAGCAACTACCGCGTCGTGAAAAACACGCTGGCGCTGCGGGCGGCGGAAGACACGGCGGTTGCCAAGCTGGCCCCGCATTTCGCCGGACCGACGGCGGTGGTCTGTACGTCAGGTGACCCAATCGCGCTCGCCAAGATTCTCACGGATTTTGTCAAGACTCATCCGGCACTGACTTTTAAGGGCGGAGTGCTGGAACAGAGTGTTCTAACCCCCGCTCAATGTCAGAGCCTGGCAGAGATGCCCTCGAAAGAGGTCTTGCTCGCCAAGGTTTTATATCTGCTCAACGCCCCGGTGGCCCGGTTGGCCGGCGCTCTCAACTCGCCTCTTACCAAGATGGCGATTGCTTTGAAGCAGCTGGAAGAGCAAAAAGCGAAATAAAAAAGAAGGATTCGGAGGATTGGATAATGGCTATCAGTAGAGAAGAAGTGTTGGGTTGGATCGAGCAGGCCTCGATTTTGGAAATCAACCAGTTGGTCAAGGATCTCGAGCAGAAGTTTGGCATCACGGCGGTAGCGGCTGCCCCGGTGGCCATGGCCGGCGCCGGCGGTGGAGCAGCAGCTCCGGCAGCGGCTGCCGAGGAAAAGACCGAGTTTGACGTGGTGCTGACCGTAGTTGGCGACAAGAAGATCAACGTGATCAAGGCCGTCCGGGAAGTCACGAACCTCGGGCTGAAGGAAGCCAAGGACCTGGTCGAGGGCGCGCCGAAGCCGATCAAGGAAGGCGTCCCCAAGGAAGAAGCCGAGCAGATCAAGAAGAAGTTCGAAGAAGTCGGGGCGACTGTCGAGATTAAGTAGGCCGTCAATCTCAAGGCTCTGAACTGACAAACTGACAAACTGACAAACTGACAAACAAGGCTGGCAGTTTGCAACTTTTTGTCAGTTTGTCAGTCTGTCAGTTTGTCAGTGGCTTTGGAAAACGCCGATCAAAAAAGGAACATCCGCACTCTTGCTACAGACGTTGGTTTGTGCTAGAGTAAGGCCTCAGTGCGGGCCTTCAAATTTTAGGTTTGTTTAAAACAACAAAAGGGGCGAAGTGTCCCCTTTTGTTGTTTTCTATTTTGGGGGTCCTGGGAGAAACGGTTTGACTCAGGAGCCGTTTGCGTTTTCCAGCACGACCTGAGCACGTAAGGGACCCAATTCGCGGGGCCTCGGATCTGGTTGATGACCATAGATCGGGTCAACAATTTTTCTGCACTGGGATCCGCGCTTTCCTCTTTTTCTGCTTCTGTTTCTGAGGGACTCGTGTTGGTCGCAATGAGCACCAGACGGGGACAGGGTTTCAAGAAGACACGGTCGATGTCCGAGCCGACGCCGCCTGAATCGCGTCGCTCACCCGCCGTGCCTGCCCACTCGGCTTGTTCAAAGAGAACCACATAAAGGGAGAGTTTTCAGGCATGTCCGATTTCATCAAAAATGTTTACAGGGAACGAGTTGATTTTGCCAAGATCAGGACGGTTTTCCCTATTCCTAACCTGCTCGAGGTACAGAAGCAGTCCTATCAGCGCTTCCTCCAAATGGACCTGCTCCCCTCCGAGCGCGAAGATATTGGCCTGCAATCCGTCTTTAACTCAGTGTTCCCCATCACCGATTTCAGGGGAACGTCCTCCCTTGAATTTGTTGAGTACTCCATCGGTAACTGGGAATGCAAATGCGGCAAGCTGAGCGGCCTGGAACACTTGCGCTCACGTTGCCGAAACTGTGGCGAGACGCTTGTCCTCACTCCCTTCGGGATTGAGGACATCATCTGCCGTAACTGCGGCTCCCGGAATCCGAATGATGTTCCGCGTTGCGATGATTGCGGCGATCCCGTCCAGCTGAACCTGAAATACAACATCGAAGAGTGCAAGGAACGGGGCATGACCTATGCCGTTCCGCTAAAGGTGACCATCCGGCTCGTGGTCTGGGACAAGGATCCGGACACAGAGGTGAAGGCCATCCGCGACATCAAGGAGCAGGAAGTCTATTTCGGAGACATCCCGCTCATGACCGAGAACGGCATCTTCATCATCAACGGGACGGAGCGCGTCATCGTCAGTCAGCTGCACCGCTCGCCGGGCGTGTTCTTCGAGGCCGGCGCACAGCGGACTTATTTCCTGGCTAAGATCATTCCGTACCGCGGTTCCTGGGTGGAATTCGAGTTTGACGCCAAGAATCTGCTCTACGTCAGGATCGACCGGAAGCGCAAGTTCCTGGCCACCACGTTCCTGCGGGCGCTCGGCCTGAATGGCGACGAAGAGATTCTAAAGACTTTTTACTCCGTCTCCTCCGTCCGCCTGCGCGATAACCTGCTGTTCTGGAAGCTGGACGAGAACTTGATCGGCCACAAGCTGACCAAGGACATCGTGGATCCGAGCAAGAAGAAAGGCGTGCTGGTGGCGGCCGGAAGGAAGATCACCAACAGCGCCTATGCGCAGCTTAAGAAGGCGCAGGTCGAGGAAGTTGAGATCGGGATTGAGGACCTCGAGGGAAGCCTTTCCGTGGCGGAAGTCGTGGATCCGTCTTCGGGCGAAGTGCTGGTCGAGTCGAACTCGCCCATTAACGGAGCGGTGGTCAACACGCTGATCGAGGCGGGAATTCAGGAATTCGGCGTGTTTTTCGCTGAACTGGACGACATCGGAGCCACCCTTTCAGATACGTTGCGGAAGGACCCGGTTAAGAATTCCAACGATGCCTTGATCGAGATCTATCGAAAACAGCGGCCGGGAGATCCACCGACTATTGAGACGGCGACCGCCCTGTTCCACGGGATGTTCTTTGATCCGCGCAAATACGATTTCTCGCGGGTCGGCCGGCTCAAGTTCAACATCAAGCTGGGGCTCGATACTCCGCTGGATGAGCGCACCCTGTCTCCGCGCGACTTCTACGAAGTCATTTCCTATTTGCTGAAGCTGCGCAAGAACATCGGCAGCGTCGATGACATCGACCACCTGGGCAACCGCCGCGTGCGGGCCGTCGGGGAGCTCCTCGAGAACCAGTTCCGGATCGGCTTGGTCCGCATGGAGCGCGCGATCAAGGAGAAGATGTCGGTCCATCAGGAGATGGCGACTGCGATGCCTCATGACCTGATCAACGCCAAGCCCGTCATGGCATCGATCCGAGAGTTCTTCGGCAGCAGTCAGCTCTCGCAGTTCATGGATCAGACCAACCCATTGTCCGAGATCACGCACAAGCGGCGTCTTTCGGCACTTGGTCCGGGCGGTCTGAGCCGCGAACGTGCCGGATTTGAGGTCCGCGACGTTCACTCGACTCACTACGGCCGCATCTGCCCGATTGAGACCCCGGAAGGTCCGAATATCGGCTTGATCTCATCGCTCAGCTGCTACGCGCGTGTGGACGAGTTCGGCTTTATCGAGTCGCCTTATCGGAAGGTCGTGGACAGTAAGATCATCGACTACGTCCAAATTGCGAGCTCGGGCGACACCGATTTCAAGGTCGGGAACTACTACACGCAGGATGAAGTGGATGCTGCCAATCAGCGGGCCGTTGAGGCCGGCAAGCGCGGCGCGGACTATGAACCGTATGCTTTCTATCTGACCGCTTGGGAGGGCGACAAGCACGTTATCGCCCAGGCGAATATCAAGGTTGACGAACAGCAACGGATCCAGAATGACCGGGTCAGCGCCCGCTATCAGGGCAACTTCGTATTCGTTCCCAAGGCCGAAGTCGAGTACGTCGACGTGAGCCCGAAGCAGCTCGTCAGCGTGGCCGCGAGCCTGATCCCGTTCCTTGAAAACGACGACGCGAACCGCGCTCTGATGGGATCGAACATGCAGCGGCAAGGCGTTCCGCTCGTCAAGGCCGAGGCCCCGTTTGTGGGCACTGGCATGGAATACATTGCCGCCCGCGATTCAGGCGCCGTGCTGGTCTGCCGTCGCCGCGGGGTCGTGGACAGCGTGGACGCCGAACGCATCATCATCCGTGTCGTCCCAGAGGATGGCGAAGAGACCCGCGAGGCCGGCGTCGACATCTACAAGCTGACGAAGTTCAAGCGCTCGAACCAGAACACCTGCATGAACCAGAAACCGCTGGTCTTCAGGGGGCAGCACGTCTTCAAGGGGCAGGTGATTGCCGATGGGCCCTGCACCGAAAAAGGCGAGCTGGCTCTCGGCCGCAACGTGCTGGTCGCCTTCATGCCCTGGCGCGGCTACAACTTCGAGGACGCGATCCTGGTCAGTGAAAAACTGGTCAAGGAAGACCACTACACCTCCATCCATATCGAGGAGATGGAGATCGAGGCGCGGGATACCAAGCTCGGCCCCGAGGAAATCACGCGTGATATCCCGAACGTGAGCGAATCGGTCCTGGCTGATCTCGACGAAAGCGGGATCATCCGGATCGGTGCGAAGGTGCGGCCTGGCGACATCCTTGTCGGCAAGGTCACGCCGAAGGGCGAGACCCAGCTGACTCCCGAAGAGAAATTGCTGCGAGCGATCTTCGGCGAGAAGGCCGGGGAAGTGAAGGATGCCTCGCTTTATGCTCCACCCGGAATCGAGGGCACGATCGTTGACGTGAAGATCTTCTCCCGCAAGGGCGTTGCTAAAGACGCGCGCGCGCAGCAGATCGAAGACGAAGAAGTCGCCAAGATGGAGAAGGACCTGGCGGACGAGATCCGCATCCTCAAGGAAGAAAGCAGCGAGAGGATCATCAGCATCCTGGTCGGGCAGAAAGTGAAAGGCAAGATCACGGATGCCGATGGAAACGAGCTCGCCAAGAAGGGCGAAGTCCTCAAGAAGGAGAGTCTGCAAGACCTGACCTATGCAGATCTGCTGCGGATCAAGATTGAAGATGAGGAAGTCGCCACCGAAGTCGTTGAAGTGGAGCAGAGAACGGACCGGCAGATTCGGATCCTCCATTCGCTGCACGAGGAACGATTGGGCCGGATGCGCAAAGGCGACGAGCTGCCGCCCGGCGTCATCAAGATGGTGAAGGTCTACGTCGCGATGAAGCGGAAGCTGTCGGTCGGTGACAAGATGGCAGGCCGTCACGGGAATAAGGGCGTCATTGCCCGGATTCTCCCGGAAGAAGACATGCCGTACCTGCCCGACGGCAGCCCGGTTGAAATCGTTCTCAACCCTCTCGGCGTGCCTTCCCGTATGAACGTCGGACAGGTCCTTGAGACCCATTTGGGTTGGGCGGCAAAGGTTCTCGGGCTTTACTATTCGACCCCGGTTTTTGACGGAGCTCGAGAGAACGAGATCAAAGAAGAACTCAAGAAGGCCGGGTTGCCTTTGACCGGCAAGACCGTTCTGTTCGACGGCATGACCGGTGAGAGATTCGACCAGAAGGTCACGGTTGGCTACATCTACATGCTGAAGCTCAGTCACCTGGTCGACGACAAGATCCACGCCCGCTCGATCGGGCCTTACAGTCTGATCACCCAGCAGCCGCTCGGCGGAAAGGCCCAATTCGGAGGCCAGCGTTTTGGAGAAATGGAAGTCTGGGCTCTCGAGGCGTATGGAGCCGCGAATATTCTCCAGGAACTGCTGACGGCCAAGTCTGACGATGTTCAGGGCCGTGCCAAGATCTATGAAGCGATTGTGAAAGGCGAATCGACCTACAACCCGGGAATCCCTGAGTCTTTCAACGTTCTGATTCGCGAGCTTCAGTCGCTGGCACTGGATGTGGAGTTGATCGAGAAACCGAAAAAGAAGCTGCGCCGCCGCTCCGAGCTTTTGGCGCAGGCAGAAGCCGCCTTGAGCGGCGGCATCCCGGCAGAGGCTGCAGAGGCCGAGGCCGAGTAACGGTTCAGAGTTCCTCGGTTCAGGGTTCTCAGTTAAAGGCAAACTGAGGACCCCGACCTGAGAACCGGAAAACTGGGAACCGAAAAACCGGATAACCGAGTAACCGGATAACCGGTAACGGAGGAATACGACTTGAGAATATTCCGCGAACAAATGGACAAAGCACAGCTTTTGAAGAACTTCGAGGCCATCCGAATCGGTTTGGCATCGCCGGACAAGATTCGGTCCTGGTCGAGCGGAGAAGTAACCAAACCGGAGACCATCAACTACCGGACGTTCAAGCCCGAGCGCGATGGCCTGTTTTGTGCCCGTATTTTTGGCCCGGTAACTGACTGGGAGTGCTTGTGCGGGAAGTACAAGCGGATGAAGCACCGCGGTGTCGTTTGCGACAAGTGCGGTGTCGAAGTGACTTTGTCGAAAGTCCGGCGCGAGCGGCTGGGGCATATCGAACTGGCCAGTCCGTGCTCCCACGTCTGGTTCTTCAAAGGGCTCCCAAGCCGAATCGGCCACCTGCTCGACATTTCTCTCCGCGACCTGGAGCGGATTCTATACTTTGAGGCCTACGTAACTATCGACCCCGGCGAAGCGCCGCTTAAAGAGCGCGAGCTTCTGACCGAGGAACGTTATCGAGCACTCCAGGCTGAATTCGCCGGCCGGTTCGAGGCCGGAATGGGCGCCGAGGCGATCAAGGAACTGCTGCGTCGAGTCGACGTCGACGCTCTGACTATTGATCTCCGCTTCAAAATGAAGAACGAGACGTCTCAGCTGAAGCGCCTCAAGTACTCGAAGCGGCTGAAAGTCATTGAATCGTTCCGCAAGTCCGGAAACAGGCCGGAATGGATGATCATGGATGTCATCCCGGTCATTCCGCCGGAACTGCGCCCGTTGGTCCCGCTCGATGGTGGCCGGTTTGCCACCTCGGATCTGAATGACTTGTATCGTCGTGTCATCAACCGGAATAACCGGCTGAAGAAGCTGATGGAGCTGCGCGCTCCGGAAGTCATCATCCGGAATGAAAAGCGCATGTTGCAGGAAGCGGTCGATGCGCTGTTCGACAACGGGCGGCGTGGCCGGGTCCTGCGGGGCGTGAAGAACCGTCCTTTGAAGTCGCTGTCCGATACCCTGAAAGGGAAACAGGGACGATTCCGCCAGAACCTGCTTGGAAAGCGCGTTGACTACTCCGGCCGTACCGTTATCGTGGTCGGTCCGGAGTTGCGCTTGCACCAGTGCGGGCTTCCGAAGATCATGGCGCTCGAGCTGTTTAAGCCTTTCATCTATAACCGGCTCGAGAAGGACGGGCACGCCACCACGATCAAGGGCGCCAAGGAGATGGTCGAGAACCAGGAGCCGATCGTTTGGGACATTCTGGAAGAGGCTATCAAGCAGCATCCGATCCTGTTGAACCGCGCCCCCACACTGCACCGCTTGGGTATTCAGGCGTTCGAGCCGGTGCTGGTCGAAGGCAAGGCGATCAAGATCCATCCGCTCGTCTGCACGGCATTCAACGCCGACTTCGACGGCGACCAGATGGCCGTCCACATTCCTCTGTCACAGGAATCGCAGGTTGAGGCCGCAGTCTTGATGCTGTCGAGCCACAACATCCTGTCGCCGGCCAACGGGCAGCCGCTCGCCACGCCGAGCCAGGACATCGTTCTTGGGTGCTACTACCTGACGAGCTCCAAGCGTGGGGCGAAAGGCGAGGGGAGATCGTTTGCCAACGTCGAGGACGTCCACCATGCTCTGCAGGCGGGCGAAGTCGAACTGCGCACCCAGATTTTTTTGCGTTACAGCGGCAAATTGATTGACCTGACGACCCAGTACGACACGCAGGCGGTTGTGCATGCCGATATTCAGGATGTGCACAACCAGATGATCTCAACGACGGCGGGTCGTACCCTTTTCAACGATCATCTGCCCGAGGAGATGCCGTACATCAACGGTCTCTTGAAGAAAAAGGGTCTGCAGCAGCTTTGTAATTACTGCTACCTGCGCTTTGGTCTGGAGACCGCGGTCCAGATGCTGGACGAGCTCAAGGATCTTGGCTTCCTGTATGCCACGAAGGCAGGCTTCACGATCTCCATCGATGACCTGATCATCCCGGAGAACAAGGAAGCCCTGGTGGACAAGGCGAGAGAGGAAGTTATCGAGGTCGAGCAGCAGTACCTCGACGGCGCAATCACCAACGGCGAGCGCTACAACAAAGTCGTCGCCATCTGGTCGGACGTCACCGAGAAGATCTCCGATGAGATGTTCGAGGCGATGGGATCGTACGAAGAGTCGAGCCAGGAGCTGAACTCCATCTACATCATGGCTGACTCCGGCGCCCGCGGCAGCAAACAGCAGTTGCGCCAGTTGGCCGGAATGCGCGGTTTGATGGCCAAGCCTTCGGGCGAGATCATCGAAACGCCGATTACAGCGAACTTCCGGGAAGGTTTGACGGTGTTGCAGTACTTCATCTCGACGCACGGCGCTCGCAAGGGTCTCGCCGACACCGCGTTGAAGACGGCCGACTCCGGCTACCTGACACGTCGTCTGGTCGACGTAGCCCAGGACGTCATCATCTCCGAGGAAAACTGCGAGACGCTCGACGGCATCGAGGTTACGTCGCTGGTTGAAGGCGGCGAAATCATCGAGTCCCTGCGTGACCGTATCATCGGCCGCGTGGCTCTCGAGCGGGTGGTCGACCCCTTTACCGGCGAGACGCTGGTGGATCTGAACCAGGACATCGACGAAGACATGGCCGCGGCCATCCAGGGGGCAGGTGTCGAGAAAATCAAGATTCGCTCGGTACTCACGTGCAAGTCGAAGCGGGGATTGTGCCAGATGTGCTACGGCCGGAATCTGGCCAGTGGCGTAATGGTCGAGATGGGTGAGGCGGTCGGCGTCCTCGCTGCCCAATCGATCGGCGAGCCGGGAACCCAGCTGACGATGAGAACATTCCACATCGGCGGTACCGCGAGCCGAATTGAGGAGCAGTCTACGGTCGAGTCGAAGACCTCCGGTGTTGTCCGGTTCCTCAATATCCAGACGGTCACCAACAAGGAAGGCTATCTGGTCGTCATGAATCGGAACGGAAGCCTGATTCTGCAGGACGAGCGGGGACGCGAGAAGGAGCGGTACTCGGTCATCTATGGCGCGCGTCTCATGGCGAAGGATGGCCAAACGATTGAACCGGGTCAGAAACTGGTCGAATGGGACCCGTACACTTTCTCGATTCTGACTGAAGTCGGCGGAACGGTCACGTTCAAGGATATTACTGAAGGCGTGACCATGAAGGAGGAAGTGGACGAAGTGACAGGCCTTTCGCGTAAGGTCATTACCGAATCGCCCGACGAGAAGAGACAGCCGCAAATCCAGATCAAGGATGCCCACGGAAAGATCATCAAGTCGTACCTCATCCCGTCCAAGGCGCACATCATGATCGATGCGGGTGACGAGGTCTATCCGGGCGACACGCTGGTCAAGATCCCTCGGGAAACGACCAAGACCAAGGACATCACCGGCGGTCTGCCCCGCGTTGTTGAGCTGTTTGAAGCGCGGAAGCCGAAGGAAACGGCCGTTATCACTGAGATTGATGGTATCTGTAAGTACGGTGGCATTAGTCGCGGCCAGCGGAAGATCCTGGTGGAGAATGAGAGCGGGGCACGGGCTGAGTACCTGTTGCCGCGCGGCGTGCACGTGAATGTGCAGGAAGGCGAATATGTCAGGGCCGGCGAGGCTTTGATGGACGGGCCGCGTAACCCGCACGACATCCTCCGGGTTCTGGGTGAGAAGGAACTGCAACGGTACCTGGTCAACGAGATCCAGGAGGTGTACCGGCTGCAGGGCGTCAACATCAATGACAAACACATTGAGACCATCGTCCGGCAGATGATGCGTTGGATCAAAGTCGAGGACGTGGGAGACACCGAGTTCCTGCTCGAGGAACAGGTGGACAAGTTCCGGTTCCAGGAAGAGAACGACCGCGTGCTGACGGAGGGCGGAAAGGCGGCGACTGGCCGTCCCTTGCTCCTCGGGATCACGAAAGCGTCGCTGAGCACCGATTCCTTCATCTCGGCGGCCTCCTTTCAGGAGACCACCCGCGTTCTTACGGAAGCGGCGATCAGCGGCAAGATCGACTACCTGCGCGGCCTTAAGGAAAACGTGATCATGGGCCGATTGATTCCGGCGGGAACTGGTATGGAGTTCTACCGGAGGATCGAGGTCGAGAACGCGCTAGCCGACATGCAGCAGGAAGAAGAACCGTTTGCCTTTGAACAGGAGTTCGGCTTGGAAGATGTGCCGAGAGTCGAAGGAGAAGAACAAGAGACTCCGGAAGACAACCTGGAAGAAGGAGCGGAACTGGAAGCAGAGTAACCAAAACAGGGCCCGGGTGGCCAGGCGAGGTCTCCCGGGCCAGCGCTCAAATAAGGGCCTTTGCCCCTACGGGGGCAAAGGCCCTTATTTGAGCGGTTAACTCGAGCCAAAAAAAAGGGCAGCCAAATGGCTGCCCTTTTTTTCTTACGCTGAATGCCCCAATTACAGACTACCCGCCAACTACGTTGCCTCCAGCGTAGATGACTCCCTGCTGATCGGAAGTGAACGTTCTGATGCCGGTTACGTTGGCGGTGCTCGGCGTGGCGGTGACCAAGAAAACGCCTGGACCAACGCCGCTAATGACAAAGCCGTAACCCAGCTTATTGCCGGTCG
>Ga0105091_10000235_pt1 | contig 22303 bp, 24 predicted proteins | sample PPLLak1March2015_FD_87022 | JGI IMG/M metagenome (GOLD analysis project Ga0105091, IMG submission 87022) | Freshwater sediment microbial communities from Prairie Pothole Lake near Jamestown, North Dakota, USA - PPLs Lake P7 Core (1) Depth... | ecosystem: Environmental > Aquatic > Freshwater >... | reverse complement strand
TATCCAATGGGGTAGAATATTCGTTCGTAGAAATAACCTGCGATGACGGCGTACAATATGGTTTACAAGCTTATGGAAAAGAGGCTCTAGAGCTAAATAGAGTAGCTCTTAAAAATATCTCCAAAGAGCAGAAACCTCCGATGTTTAGCTATATAAATAAATCCTAACTCGCATCTGTTGAACTTGTCACTACCTCCGCAGTTGCAAATCTACTACCCACGGAATTAATCTTGATCTTTATGTTTTTGGCCCCGGCTTTTGCATTTTTTACAAAAATCACTAAGCCTTCGATCCTCGTAATACCGTCCCCACCTCTGCCTGTATCGGTAATATCTACCGTGTACTCTTTGCCTGTTTCTACAGGTTTTGAGAAGCCGTTCGGTGCTCTCGTGTTCTGTCCGTAACTCATTAAAAGTCGTAATTAATAGGCATTATGGTAATATGAACTAATGTATTAATGTATTAAGTCCGGCGCCACTCTAAAATGTCTGTCTAAATGCTAGTTGGTTTATAGCCTATTGACATTTATTTGACAGCCGTTTTTGATTACCGTCAGCTTAACTATATAAAAAAATCAAAAAAAAGAGATGTAATATTGTTTATCGATTTTTAACAAGTAATGAACCTCGATCTATTGTTGGCTTGTAACTTTTAATCTTGTCTTGTCCTGGTTGGAAGTCTCTGACTGAATCATGCCCCTTGCCACAATCTATTCTATCTGCTCCGTTTCCTCCTGTATTTACATCGTCTTCCTCGGCACTGAGTATACATGTCGTACGCAATTCTTGCAGAGCTGCAGAAAAGGGCAGAAAAGGGAGATAGGGTAGCCATTATCACACTCAATGATCCAGACACGGCTATGGATTATTTTCGTTTCATAAAGGTACTGGCAATACTTCATATACAAGATACTGCGGGTAAAGTAGCAAAAACAGGGTGACTGAAAGAAATGAGGATATACAGAATACGATACTACATAGACGACGATGGAATTTCTATTATGTTAAACCCAGTTGCACAACCAGAAATAAAGTTAAACTAAGGTAGTAATCTTTTGTTCGTGTAGGAATCGTCTTACCAATCCATAGAAACACTGAGTCGATAGGTAATTCATTAGGGAAAAAGCCTTCCTGAGCAGTAGCCATAAGTTTAATTAATAAATTAATAAATAATTAACATACTTTACCAATCTGCAATAACCTTCTCAGAAACTACGTGTTGGGACTTCAGTCGATATAATACTGCTCCTTCAGTAGTATTCCTTTTTGCATATCTGTCCGCCTTTTCAGACCCCACATATCTTGCAGAGATCTTTCTCATCCAATGTAGGAAATCATTGGATTCATCTAGTGTCTTCTTATCTTGTATATCTGGACCCTCTCGATAGCGCCTAAAGCACTCAGCTTCACCAAATATTGTAACAAACGAATATGGATACTCCTGGTAATCTACACAAATACTGATTCTTGGATCACGCTGAATGTTCTTTCCTTTAACTGAACTAGTCTCCGTTCCAAAAATAATATTGTCTTCATCGTCGAGGACAAACCATAGGGGAACAACATGGGGACTTCCATCTTCCTTAACTGTGGCTAGTTTTGCCGTAAAAGTTCCTTGACTAAGAAAGCTAACTAGCTCATTTTTCGACATCGCTGTCATAATAATGGGCTACACCAGTTTTGTTTCTAACTTTCTTCGATAATGGTCTTCAAGTGATTCAGATCTTTTTCGACAGTTTGCATATCTTTGGCATATCCTTCATCTGTCATCTCCGGTGTATGAAACACTGTCAGCATAACTTCGCTCCCATCGCCGTTCTTCACGACTCGCATAGGAACGTATACCTCTATTCCAGAAGTCAACTTAACGTAGTGGTCTAAGATTCCAAAGTTATTTCTTTCTGTAAGCATAACCTTATTCTGTCCATTTGGAGTGTGACCCATTCCCCATCCACCTCTTTAATGGAAGGAAAGGTGCTGGAAGCCCACCTAGGCAAGTTTTCAAGGTTTGAGACGAAATCATAGACTTTTTTAGGATCGCTTTTTATAGAAATATTCATCGTCTTTGATTTCAACATAGCATCATCAGTTGGCGAGAGCTGCCTAATAAACAGCTGAGGACGAGTCCGATTTGCACAACAAATTATAAAAATGTAGAAGGATGTAATAGGACCGAAAGTTTATCAGCTCAATCATGTTGTGTTGTCTGTCCAATACATTCCTATCTGAATACATACTATTGTCGTTAACAGCGGTCCCATAATTCACAATATCCTATAGAGATGGTTATGGGTAAAAAGACAAAACGACCTGTAGTGCAGGAATTTCAAATAAAGCATAATTAATGAATATGTGTAGTCCTATTGATAACGTCATAAGTTGTCGGATATATCCTGACTTATCAGTTGCAAGTTTAGTTAACATTATTAGAGATAAATCTATACGAACATTATAGAAGATAATTACTAGTGATATGTTAATTTAATTGAAATAGCTTAAGCTATACCATACATTAAATGAATAGAACTGTACCCGTAATTTTAGCTGTATTCATTATTACAGCAATGATAGGGGTTAACGTATCCTTCGAACAGGCTTTTGCATCATCTTCGGCGGCGGCAGCAGCTAGTGGTGGATCTGCAGCGGCAGCGGCAGCGGCAGGCGATAGTTCAGCGGCAGCGGCAGCTAGTGGTGGATCTGCAGCGGCAGCGGCAGCGGCAGGCGATAGTTCAGCGGCAGCGGCAGCATCCTCAGATGATGATGATGATGATGATGATGATGACTGGCATCACTGTGACGAGGACTGGCATGACTGTGACGATGATGACGACTAATGAGCTAACACCTCTCTTCTTTTAGCAAGATTTTTTATCAGTCATTGATGAGTAATATGTGTAGTCATATAATAATCAAAATTTGCTTTAGTTCTATTATCTAAAAGTACGAAGAGCGGGATTTAAATCCACTAGTAGAAATTGAATTTCGTTACTTGATTAGGTATTCCCTTAGGAAACTATTTGTATTGGAGAAGTTGTATTGGATTCTGGAGTATAGTACAGAATAAATGGAAATGCATGAGGCATTCCTTAAAACACATACAATTTCACTTGGATACCTGCTTGTTCCAATATTTGAACAGAATTGCTTAGTAAGACATCTTTTGATTAATTGTTGTTTCAGTGGCTCTGAATATTTGATAAATCTGTTATGCTTTATGAAAAATTAGAAAAATATCACAATGCAAACAATAATTCTAACGGTAGGTGGAATCTTTTGGATTCTTACTTATGTCTTTATAATATCCAAGGGTTTCAAAGACAAAACTTATGGAATGCCTCTTATTGCGCTATGTGCTAATATCTCTTGGGAGTTTATATACTCATTTATTCTACCTCCTTCTGCATCACAACTTTTCATAAATTATCTCTGGTTTGGGTTGGACTGTGTAATTGTATTCCAGTTCTTCAGATACCACAGAAACGAATTCCCAAATTTATCATCATCAAAAATATATACTGTATTTGGTTTAATGATATTTTCCGCATTTAGTATAATACTAGCCGGCGCTATATTGTTAGATGACCATAGAGGAGTGTATGCTGCATTTGGACAAAACCTTTTGATGTCGATACTATTTGTAGTCATGTTTTTTAAAAGAGGAGATGGGTTAAGGGGTCAGTCAATTTTCATTGCAGTTTTCAAAATGATTGGTACAGGTTTAACAAGTCTACACTTTTATCTGTTTGAACCGGTATCGCAGAGTTCTTTTGTATTGCTTTCTTTATTTGTCTCGATATTGTTTTTTGATCTTTTATATGTTCTTTTGTTGGCATATAATTACAAAAAAAATGAGATACCTATGCTTAAGATCTGAACAGCTAGTGTCTTTGGTTTGGTGATTTGTAAGAATGTTTAGAATATAATCAAACAACTTCACAGGAAGTTGTTAATTCACCGCTGGGTCTAATGGTTAGCATATGAATGGATAAAGAAAGAATATTGGTCAACTCATCAAACAGCGAGCTGAAATGGCTTGGGTAATGATCTTACTTTTTTGATATAGCAGCTGTTCTTTTGAATCATAGGATTCTAAATTTATCCTCACATCACCTACTACTGATTGTGTTTTGTGCGGCGTAGATTCAAAATATATATAAAGAAATCTTTCCTGCCTATACTCCATTCTAACGGGCTATTACTATTTATTTATATCCCGTCTGATTGTAGATTCAACCAAGGACTCTATATGTAGGTTGAATAGACCACTTGGATAAAAGCTAAGAGTGGTCAATAATATCCATAAATAATTCATAGAAAGGAGTATAATAGGGATGAAAGCATCAGAACTTTTCATAAAATGCTTAGAGGCGGAGGGTGTAGAATATATTTTTGGCCTACCTGGTGAAGAAACAAATGACTTGATGATCTCTATAGCAAATTCATCCAAGATTAAATTTGTCTTGACAAGACATGAACAAGGAGCGGCCTTTATGGCGGATGTCTATGGTCGACTAACTCAAAAAGTTGGAGTATGTCTTTCTACTTTGGGACCCGGGGCTACTAACTTGACTACAGGTGTGGCAAGCGCGAATATGGATAGATCTCCTCTATTAGCAATCACTGGCCAAACAAATACCGATCAGCTACATAAAGAATCGCATCAGAACATGGATCCTATAACCATGTTCAAGCCAATAACAAAGTGGAGATGGTCTATGCGAAATGCTGACAGTATTCCTGAAATTATAAGGAGGGCATTTAAGATAGCATTGGAAGAAAAAGGTGGAGCAGTCCATCTGGAATTACCACAAGACATCGCCAAAATGGAATCTGATATCAAACCAATAAAAGCCGAAGAGGCGTTAAGACCAAGACCAAATAAAGATCTGATAAGAAATGCAGTCAAAATGATTTCAGAATCAAGACTACCTATAATTCTAATTGGAAATGGGTGTATAAGAAAAAATGGTAGTATTGCTTTAAGAAAATTTGTAGAAAGAACAGGGATATGTTCGGTAAATACATTCATGGCGAAGGGTGTAATATCTGACAAGTCAGAAAGGCATTTACAAACTATTGGAATCAAAGAAGCAGATTATGCCCTGACAGCCATAAATAAAGCAGATTTAGTAATAGCTATAGGATACGATCTTGTAGAATATAGTCCCAAAAATTGGAATCGTAATTTGAAAAAGAATATCATTCACATTGATTTTACTCCTGCAGAAGTCGACACGTATTATCCCCCTACCATCGAAATCGCCGCAGACATTGAGTACACGATACAAGCCATACAAGATGAGTTAGAAAGAAGAGAAAAACAAGAAGAAGAAAAAATGCAGAAGAATCCTGGTTTAGAAAGATTTAGAAATAGGGAAAAAATAATTCCAGATCTCTTCCAAAAAATAAAAAAAGAGGTAAAATGGAGGATTGAGCGATTTAGTAAAGATACTGCATATCCAATAAAGCCTGAGAAATTAATAGTTGATGTAAGAAATACTCTGGATCAAGACGACATAGTCATATCCGATGTAGGAGTTCATAAGTTGTGGATAGCAAAGGTGTACAATACCTATTCTCCAAATACTTGTCTTATTACAAACGGTTTTTGTTCGATGGGTTTTGCACTTCCTGGTGCTATCACCGCACAACTTGTAAAACCAAAACAAAAAGTTGTTGCGATGTGTGGAGATGGGGGTTTCCTAATGAATGTCCAGGAAATAGAGACAGCTGTTCGTTTAAAATTACCCATAATTGTTATTATCTGGTGTGATTGTGATTTTGGTATGATATCACTAAAACAGTCTATGGAGTTTGGAAGATCAGCATTTACAAGGTTTACAAATCCAGATTTTGTTAAGCTTGCCGAAAGCTTCGGAGCTGTGGGATATAAGGTTAATTGCACTCAAGAATTTCAAAGAGTATTGAGGAAGGCAAGAGATTCTGTAGCTGTCCCAGTTATAATAGCTATAGATGTGGATTACTCCAGAAATGACATTTTGCTGGAAGATAGTAATAGCTTTAGAATATAGTTGATAATATGCACGTTCCGGTCTGGTATTATTATATTTTCAAGTTATCCTAGGTGAAACTGCTTATGCATCATTCAGAGGCCTTAAATCGTCCTCTCGTTTAGCGAATACATGCGTCTGTTAATCTAGTTAACTACCGATATCAGTTCATCCAAAATGGTGCATTCTAAGTTACACACTAGACGGATTCCGCAGTAATGATGTCAAAAGTATTTATTCAGTCTCTGAAACTTAACCACTATCATTATGGTCGATCTTAAGAAATATCACGATAGGTTACAGAACAAAATACGCGAAGCAATGTCTGCAGACAAGATTCTAGAGGGCCCTTGGTGGGAAGTCGTAATAAAGGATTTGAATCTGATGTCTTATTACTGTGCCAGGGACATTGCATTGGAGACAAAGGGCTCTTGCGATAAGAATTACCTCGACGGAACGCTTGCATACAAACTGCCTTACGAGGAATGGCCCCCAATGCGTCTCATGGCATTGACTCTGATAGTTAGTTATTGGCTGGGGTGGATAAGTACGTCACATGGTTTGAAGGATGGTTCAAGTTTGATTCAGGGGGCATATACGGCCGGCCTCACCGAGTATCTAAATAGCATAGGTGCACATAATCCAGGGACTACGATGTCAAACCCTTCTAAGACCGCTGAACCAATAACCCCTAAAGATGGGCAGAACGGAACTCACGACACTAATGCCAAAACTGAAGAGACATCCTGAAAGCATCGAAGAAATCATCATGTGAAGTAGCATCTTTATCTAACATACCCTCCCCATTTTCGACTGCTGTCCTAAATGCTGTGATTAGTTTGTTAAATCGTGGATTAATAGCAACCAATCCATTCCTGTACTCCATCAGTTCTTTGCAGTGTGCCAACATTGCCTTATGTTCCTTAGCAAAGGGTACTGGAAGGCCTTCAAACAGATAACAACCTTGTGCAGCACAACAGATTGCAGAAGTTTTTATACAAGAGATCTAAATAATAAGATATAGAAGCGTCCAGCCAAGGTAGATAACAAAGTTAATCAAAACTTATTTCTCATGATTAGAATTGTACGGTTTGGAATGTTTGAATATTTGTTGATGCAAGTATTTGACATAAAAGAAGCGGCCGTATTTATTCCACTTGGATTTGGATTATTAGTTGGGTTGGTATATGCTATAATCTCATCAATACGTCGTAAAGACTAATCATAAAACCACTTACACAAAAAAAGTCACCCACTACCTACGCTACAGATGCCAAAAGATCAAGGATAGGCGGAATGCGTCAAAAGCGTCATAAAATGAAGTAGCATCTTTATCTAATGAGCGCTCTTGTCAGTGGAATATTCGATATTGAGTTTGTTACTCTCTAACTAGTAACGCTATTAGATAATCTAATGTAAGTTTATGCATTGAATTATGATTAGTAATAAAGATGTCCGATTCTGGAAGTACTACTTCCCCTAAGGATAAGTTCCATTGCTACTTAAGGAATGCCATGCAAAAGATTGAATCTTCTGTAAAAAGTGCAAAGAATATCGTGATGGAATATCTACAGGCTGCGGAACGTCGAGACTTTCAAACGGCCAGAGGCTATTTGAGCGATAACATATCGTACGTGGGGCCTCTTAATTCGTTTGATAGGGTTGAACCATATCTGAAATATCTTGAACACCTGAAACTACCAAAATTCGACTACAAGAAGGTGTTCGAGGATGGCAATGATGTCTGCCTTCTCTACGAGTTAAAGGTTGGCACGCCGCAAGTAACTTCCCCTGTGTGTTTGTAGGCTCATATCGGTGATGATGGGAAAATAAGTTCGATTAGGGTGATTTTCGATCCACGACCTTACAATCAGCAGAGGTAGTCGAGATCCCGGAGAGTCTGCTAGTGCAGCATTTACGTCGAACTAGAAGCCACCTTTCTTTTTTTTAATGCCAGAACATTAGGCTCAGTTTGAATCCAGCAGATCGTCATGACTAGTCACTTCCTTGTCTAGGACACCTACACCGATCTCCACTGTCGTGCGTAACGATGTGATTAGTTTTTTGAATCTTGGGTGCAAAGGGAAACGTACCTGACGCAGTCATAATGGTTGATCCAAAATATTAGTATATATCGGATAATCCAAAAGATAATACCGTTGCGTGCTGCCGGGTCTGTAGTATAAGTGAGGATATAATACGAGCAACGAGTCCCCAGCGAAGGAATGATGAACCTGATACCGTCTCACCCATGGTCGTTCCTAAATGAACTCATCAACAGAAATTCTTATGTATTACAAGGAAAACATTCTCCAATGAGGACAAGTAAAACATGGAGGACTCAAAGATACAGAACTTCATCCTAGGACTTTGGGGCGTTCGATATCAAGTCAAAGAAGTTCAGCGCTCGATTGCGTTCTATACTAAGATGCTCGGTTTCAATCTGGACCAGCAAAATTTGCCTGCTTTCGGTCAGGTTTCGATCGGCAATCTTAAACTTATTCTCAGCGGTCCCGGAGCCTCTGGTTCTCGACCGATGCCCGATGGCCGTCAGCAAGAGCCAGGTGGATGGAACCGGATAGTCCTCCAAGTGCAGGACTTGCCTGCACGTATTACCGAACTCAAGAAGGAGGGAGTGCATTTCAGAAATGAGATGGAAGTCGGTCCCGGCGGCAGACAGAGCCAAGTGGAAGACCCAGATGGAAACCTGATTGAGTTATTCGAGCCTGCCCACCGGTAGGGGCTGATAGGTATTGTACTTGCCAGCAACCAGCAACATGAGATACTATACTACTAAGAGTAAAGGATTGTAGTTATTATCATTAGCATGCTTATCAGATAGACATAACCAATGCCCTGGTCCCCCAGGAGTAGATTGCCAGTGCATTTCCAACAGAATACTTTTTCTTTTGTAGACATCAGAATAGCTCTGAACATTCTCTATTTTACGTTGTAGACTAGTTGCTAACGCAATAATGCAAAGACATTCTAAATGCATCAAATGAGTCATATGGTTAGTTGATTCCTTATCAGAACTATAGAGAAATCTCATATAAACAATAACTGCGCTTAGCTATACCCTGGCTAATATTTATGCCTAGTATAAGCTGGGAGAGATTATTATTATACCCAGCCACTATCATGAGAATCCCTTGAGTCTACGTATAGTCAAAGATAAGAACACAACAACAACATCTATTTTAGACAAGATTACGAATAGATAGTACAAGAGGCGAAGGAATGAAAGATTGACCTCTGGCAAATATTTCAATAAGGGAGTAAAAGCATTAGACGCTGCAGACGTGGGGCATGTGGTCAGAGAGACTACAGATAAAATTATTGTATTTGGAAAAAAGGGAGAAAGATTTGATATACCTATAGATGAAATTCAGCAGGTGGGTGCCAACGTTTTGATAGGACTTCATCTGTCAGATCTTGTAGTCAGATATAAAGTTGGACGTAAAGAACCTATGCCCCCAGGAAGAAAGGAACCTTGGCCATCTGAGGCAGTTGGCATAGATCTTGCTACATATGAAGGAAAATATCCTACATCGCTATTCAACAAAGGCGTTAGAGCAAATAACGAAGATGATTTGGGACATATAATGAAAGAGACAAACGACAAGATAATCGTGTTTGGATATTCGAATACTAGATATGATATACCGAAAGATCACATAATTGCTGTAGGGAGAAACGTTATTGTAGATATTGATTTTCCTGAAATAAATAAGTATCAAGTTGAAAGGGACTCACCGCTGCCCGTTTCTGATGGTGATAATAATAATGAAGGCCAAAAAGTGGATTTACATGTAGGTGATAAAGGAGATCAAAAGGAAGAAGTTAATGAAAAAACAAAAGAAAAGTCAAAGGAAGAGTTCTACAGATATTACCATGGTCCTAAAGAAGAAGAGCTAAAGCAGGCTCAACATAAAGAACAGTCAGACCAGCTATTTGATCTGCAAACACTTCTTAGCCAAAGACAAGACAGACTATGGGATGCACTAGAAGAACGATATCAGTATAATACGTCAATAAAACGTAGTCAAGATTTTTTGTTAAAACACGTCAGTTCCAAAATTCCATTTGTAGTCATGTTTGTCGATCTTGTAGGTTCTACTGATATGAGTATGTCTCTGCCTGCAGAAAAGCTCGTTACAGTAATGACAGCATTTTCACGAGAAGTATCTTCAGTTATAGAAAGTTACGATGGATATGTACTGAAATATGTAGGTGATGCAGTTATTGGGTTTTTCCCATCCATCTTTAATAAATATCTTGCCTGTGACCGTTCATTTGAGTGTGCAGAATCTATCATTAGTGTGATTAGAAATGGAATTAATCCCATACTAGTTAGAATGGGTTATCCAGAACTATCCGTAAAGTTAGGTATGGATGAAGGAGAAAATGTAGTTGTTCAGTATGGATATGACCGAAGCTCACCGATCGACATACTTGGATATAGCATGAACGTAGCGGCAAAAATAACCTCTCTAACACCCGCAAATAAAATAGCTGTAGGAGAGGATGTCTTTAAGTTGCTGCATCCAAAAATACAATCAAGATTTAAACAGCTACTAACCACTAAGAGTGAATGGAAATATATTGACCGTCATAGCAGAAACCCGTACAAAGTCTATTTCTTGAAATGAGATCTCTAGTAGGTAGTAACAAAAAATGGAGATCCGATTAATCGTTATTTGTGGATGGAGTATACTAGGTGATATTTACAATTGATAAAGTATTTGATAAGTATCAAAAGAGTTTGGGATGAACGAACAGCTTCGATGGACTTTTCTATCTTATAAGCCAGGCTTTTGCCACGCGGCCTAAGTAAAAAGGAGTCAAATATCGATCTATGGATCAAAGACATGGCTCCAAGTAATATAAGAAGATAGGTCTGAAGTCAAAAAATGTGCTTGAGTGGTAGTGCAGAAGTAAGGGCATATATTATAAAACCAAGAACGGGCCTATTCCCATCTCTTCGCGAGAATGCAGATTTTTTAGTTGGTACGGTAAAAGCTTCAATTAAGGAAGGAGAACTAAAAACTAATCATATACTAAGAGATATCAAAATGAGTTAGCTTACACTCTGAAATATCCCTTCAAAGCGTACGATCATTATTATCTGAAAAATTCAGATTGTTCAAATAGAAAACCATATAGACTTAGGGCTTTATAATGAAAGAGATTCGGATGAGTGAGGATTTCGTCAAGGTAGCTGATACGAAGGATATTCTGCCTTCACACATGAAAGAAGTTCAAGTTGACGGTGAGAATATCTGTGTAGCTAACATTGATGGAAAATATTACGCTATTGGAAGTATTTGTACCCATGAAGGTGGTCCTCTGGCCGATGGCACTCTTGAGAGCTTCGAAGTTGAATGTCCTTGGCATGGTTCCAAATTTGACGTAAGGACGGGAGAGGTAACTAGCCCTCCTGCAAGTGAACCAGAACCAACCTATCAAATAAAAGTAGATGGCAATAATGTTCTGATTAAGAAACGAGATAAGAGTAAACCATCTCAGCTTGAGCTAACCCTAATAAAAAAGGATAAAGTGGAGGGTACCGATGTAATGTCATTTAAATTTAGTAATCAGAATGACCAAGTACAAGACAAACCACTAATAGATTATACTGCAGGCCAATTTGCCTTTTTTGATATAGGTGAAGTCTATAATGATCCCAAAGGTCCGATCAGACATTTTACTATTTCATCTTCTCCAACTGAGAATTTTATAATGTTCAGCACTAGAATCAGAGATTCACCCTATAAAAAGAGACTATCAACTCTAGAGAGGGGGGCAAAAGTCAAGGTGAGAGGTCCTGAGGGAAAATTTGTATTACATGAGGATTATTCAAAGCCAGCTGTATTTCTTTCGGGTGGTATAGGCGTTACTCCATTTAGAACGATGATAAAATATGCTACAGACAAGCAGCTGCCAGTAAAGATAATAATGTTTGATTCCAATAGGAATCAAGATAACATCTTATTCAAAAAGGAGTTTGATGATTGGGCGAGCATAAATAAAAATCTGAAGATAATCTATACTATTAGCGAAAAAGATCAACATGACCAATCATCATCATCATCATTATCTAGAGCAAGTTATTGGAAAGGAGAGTATGGTAGAATAGACAAGGCAATGATTTTGAAGCATATAGAAGACAATAACATACTGAATAATTCAATATTTTATATCTGTGGTCCTCCTGGGATGCTAAAAGCTATGCAAACATTGCTCCAAGAAGAATTAGAAATTCCAAAAGAAAGAATCAAGATTGAAGAGTTTACAGGCTACTGATAATTAAAGAAGAGAGTTATTTCTTGAATGAATTTTTATGTAACGACTACTCCTACTCATTGTGACCAGTTGATGAATATATGATACTATATGTTCTAATTGAATAGAAGTGACTTAGCCAGGGTCTATGATAAACTTACAAAGAATATAGAAGAAATTTGTTATTGCAATTTTTTTCTTCGGCTAGGCTTCCAATCATACTTTGATTACCTTTTGTCTAAGTACAGGTTAGCTAAACAAGAGGCTTGTCATCAGGAACCTGTTCTCCGATTCTGGTCATTTCTCCAGCAACAATATTATTCAAAATTTCGATAGCGGCATTCTTGTGCAGATATTCATTATTATTCCCACACTTATAGGAAAAGGTACATCTTGGACAACCACTTTCATTCCTACACGGACACTCCGATACTACTCTTAACGCTCTTATCATTGCCTTATCTAACTTTTCATACAATGTCCTACTCGCACCATTTCCGCCTATGCTGCCATCGTAAATAAAAATTAGACCAGTTGAACCAATTGAAATACCACCCATGTCTTGTGACGAACCGCCAGTTATCATCATACTCCCTTCTATTATGACATGCTCTGTGGCATGGTATCCACTCATTTCAAGATAATCGTCATCCACGGCAGATTCTACAATATTCTTAGGCCTTGGGGCTCGGAAAACCAATCCTTTTGTAATGAATTTGAATTCAAATGGACTTTCAAGGTATATCCTTGTTCCTTGCGTAACTTCTTTACCTAATTCGATATTAGAATAACCTGAAACCTTCTTCAAGATATCTAGTGAACAGTATCTGACCTCTATTCCAAATACGGTCTTTTGTTCATAAACTTCTAGAATAGTTGGCCATTCGTTAACAATTGCCTTTGTATAATATGGATAATCTCCGGGTATAGCCCCTAACTTTGCGTATGACCCTTTCTCTAGCTTATTATCTGGATTCTCGAGGTATAGTTTTATAACTTTGTACCTTTTCCCTCCAAGAAAATAGATCGCCTGGTCATGCAACTCTTCTATTGCCTGTGGCATTTGTCGTTCACCAATTTTTTTCTCGTTAAATATTATGTCAACTCTGGATCCAATACCTCTAATACTAAAGTTCCAAAGTACATTCATTGCCTTGTTAAGTTCGGGAACAAACTTTCCTCTAGAGAGTTGAACCAATCCGGCAGAAATTAATTTTTGGAGAGTATTCCGTAATGGAGATGATTCATTCATTGAAATTGGTTTATCACATGCCATAGCAAGAACTTGGTATTCTTCTACAAAGGAATTAGTTGGATCAGTATATGCTATCTCTTGATCTTGTAGATAATCTTCTGGATGGAGCTTATAATATTGACTAATCGGATCGTTACCTAATGCAAGAAATGCATAACCTTCTTGTCCATTTCTTGCCGCTCTACCCAATCTTTGAATAAGCCGATTAACTGGAACGATGTCAGATATGATGGCATCTACATCTCCTATATCTATTCCAAGCTCCAATGTAGGAGTTGCTGAAATTGCCAATATCTTGTTATTTCTAAACTGAGCTTCAACTGATTTACGTTCCGATGGCAGCAGTCCTGCTCTATGGACTCGTATTTGGTTTCCTTGTTTGGCCGAATAGAATGCCAAAAGTTCTGATCCTAGATGTGACTTGCTAAAAGCTATAGTTTTATGATTCGCTGTGATCACTCTCTTTAGTATATCAAGCATCAGAGATCTTTGCGAATGTAGCGATGGAAATATGATTACTAGATTGATTTTACCCTTTCTACCTTTACCATAAATTATACTTAGGTCCCTTCCAAAGAGGGAACTACAGAATTCATATGCATTTGGTAAAGTAGCAGAAGCGGCAACGATTTGAAGTTTCTGCTTTGTAGCGCTTAATGTCATTCTCTCGAGTCTTTTTATGATATAATGAACATTGGCTCCAAATACGCCAGTATATACATGAGCTTCGTCTACTACCAAAAATTTGCATGTCCTTAATAGTCGGGAAAATCTTGTCTTATGGAGAAGATGATAATGGATTACATCAAAGTTGGTAATTATGATCTCCGGGATCAGATCCCTCGTAATTAGTTCCCTTTCAGATTGTGAAGTATCTCCGTCAAATATAGCAACATTTAGGCCCACTGAACCAGCAATTTGCATTATTTTTGGAAGCTGATCCCTTGCCAATGCCTTGGTCGGATATACAAATACAGCAAACACCTTTCGTCTATTTAGTTTTGTTTCTGGCCTAAGAGATGAAAAATGTGCTGACTTAATTGAAATTTTTTGTACTATGGGAATACAGAAAGCCTCAGTTTTACCAGAGGCTGTCGGTGCAACAATAACAACATCTCTTCCCTCCAATATTTGGAGAATTGATTCCTCCTGAAACTTGTAAAGTCTTTGGATATTTCGGTGGTATAGACTAGTGACGATTCCCTCATCGATGTTAAGAAATTCAAATTCACGACCAGCTTCGGGCTCAGGTTCTTCTAGGGCTATAAAATCAACTATATAATCTCTCTTAGACCTCAATACATTCTCAAGTAATTTATTGCCCACTGCATCATTTTTACGGATTAATTCTTTTATCTCAGACAATGGGCGCACGAGTCTTTCTTGTTCTATTACTGACTCTAAATCCTGCACTTTGTCAACGTGTCCATTATCATACATAGAAAGAAATTCCAAATAAGCTTCGTCCTGTTCAGCCATGGATGGAACGATACCACATATACTACATTTGGAGCAAGCAAACATCAACCGACCATTATAAATCTTATTAATATTAATAGAATTCACGTCATTACAATTAGGACACCTATAACCGATAGACACATATTGAACAGGTATTCCCAAGATATATCTCTTCTCAATATTCATTTATTGCAGAGAGAATGTGCATGTCGTATACTGAAGATCAACCTTATTTGTTAAGGTTAATTAATTATTCCAATTGGTCGCTTTTTGAGTAAGGATACACTTCTTCCTTTTCTATCGTTTATTTACGGATACGAAGACTTAGTAGTATGGTTATGGAGACAGGGATAGAAATAACTGGAAAAAAGGAGCTCCTCCTCTCAGGCAGCAAAGTTTTGGTTTTTAATTGTAACTAAATTAAATAAAAAGGTAAATGCTTACGAATTTCACTAACAATCATTGAATAGAGGATGGCACATCTCAAACTTGCTCCGGATCAGAAACAACGTATCTATTCTCGAGGCAGCCGATATTTGCGGGCAAAAGTTATGATGAACACGGAACCGTGTAGATGGGAAATTGCTACGGCGACTTCTGTTTATATTCCCGCTTTAAGGAAACGGAATTATCAGAGGAATTTGTTGCTCATTATTTTCCTGGCCATAGTCTCTATCACTCGACAAAGACCCGGGACAATTGACTAGTGAAAATGTCTGACGGTCACAAACTGTGGACCCTTGTGCATGTAGATAACTAAGGTCACCAAACACACTGACAGAAAACACAGACAGAATCATGAGGATAAAGAATGAAGCCCCCTTGTATGATAATAGAGACGAGAATCCAGTGGAAGAAAAAAATGAGCTAGAGATATCGAACACTTGTTATACAATTCATTTTTGTCAAATATCCATATTTGACTTAAGGATCAGAGACATATTATAATCATATAGAACATAATGCCTAGCTGAAAAGTGATTGGTCAGGTACAAATTTATTTCGATGTTTGAGACCAAGATATGCTTTCGCACGTTGTGACTTAAAAAACCTTATTCATAGTTTTTCACACAGACAACAAGGAAATACATCCTAACTCACATTTCTGAAACACTGAAAAAATGTCTAGTATAGTTCTTCCGTAGAATATACCACAGTGTAAATATATCAATTTTTACTGCATATTTCTAATGTCCCAAATATTCGAAGATTGGACAAAACCATATAGTGTTCGATGTTTAGAGGTCGGACTTAGTTGCAAATGCATTATCTTCGGAATGAGTGAAAGAAAAGTCATGGATGAAACAATCGTCCACATGTTTGAATATCATGCCATAGATCCGAAAGAAATGACTTCAGAGATGAAATCGAGAATTAAACAAAATATAAGAGCATCTCGCGTCACGGTGCGCGTTCAACATACATTACCAAAATTATTCTAATTTTCAAGATTTTTCAATATCCATCAGTATTCATGAAAAGTAACGCATGGAAGTTTCAACAGGTAATAATACTTGATGGCCTATGATTTCCCCCTTACTTCAAAAAAAATAAATCTCATGACAAATGATTCGAATTTTCACGACATTATATTCCTATAATCTGGCTTTTATCATGCTCGATAAAGAATTATTGATGTAATAGAATCCATGAACTGCCACTAACTTGCCAATTGTGATTCACAAATCTATATCACGGAAATCCAGAGCTGCGTTAATACTAAAATATTACGGCTACTAATTAGTCACATGTCATCGCAAGCAACAACGACTAACGATGCTGCTGTAAGGGATATTCCAAACTGGAGGGCTTCAGGAGATTGGTTTGACGTTTGTAAGTGCAGCATACCATGCCCATGTACTTTTGCTCAAACTCCAACATACGGAGACTGTGATGGAATTATGGCATATCATATAAAAGAAGGCAATTATGGGGAAGTATCCCTTTCAGGTCTAAATGTACTGATCTTGGATAGCTTCAAAGGGAATGCCTGGGCTGGGAATTGGGTAAAGATTAATGTTGCCATCTTTTTTGATGAGAAGGCCAACGAACTACAACGAAATGCATTGAATATGATTTTCAGTGGGAGAGCAGGCGGTTTTATGGCCGAATTTGTAAAGCTATTGGGAGAAGTCCATGGCATAGAATATGCCCCAATCAAATTTGAGATAGCAGATGATTTATCCTATTGGAGTGCAGAGATACCTGGAAAAGTCTTTGCAAAGGCTGAAGCACTTACTGGTCCTACAACCCCCCCTGGTAAACGAGTTCAAACTATTAACCCGCCCGGCAGTGAAGTAGGGCCAGGGGCAATTGCTACTTGGGGGAAATCCATTGCGGATCAAGCTGATGCAATGGGTTTCAAATGGGAGAGGAATGGTAAGTCAAGCAAGCATTTTCCGTTTGATTGGACAGGTCCATAGGAGATTTTTGTTATTAGCCACAATTGAGCACAAGGAGATAAATGTAATCTAGTATAGGGTGAGTACATGGAGTAGATCTTTAAGCCTTGATATCACTATTTAACCAATCTGAAAGATCTAAATTGTACGCCGATATGTGGTTAAGATGTTCAAATACTTTCCTATTACTTTTAATACCTATTGAGCTACTCTATTATAAAAGAGAGATGACATTTTACTACTATTGTCGATTTGGCTCGTTTCGTAGTGGTTCAGATACTTTGATCCTCTGAAGATGCAGCTATTTGTAATCAGCTCTAACATCATTCTCATAATTCACAAGTAACTTATGTACCTTAGGATCAATTATGTAACTGCAGTAAGGAGCATCTCTATGTTCATCATAGTAATTCTTGTGATAATCTTCCGCAACATAAAAGCTATTAAATGGGGTTATTTCTGTTACAACAGGATCTTTGTAGACTCCTTCTTTCTCTAATGCTCTTTTAGACTTTTCAGCAATCTCTTTTTGTTTGAGATCATGATAAAAAATTGCAGAACGATATTGTGTCCCAACATCGTTACCCTGCCGGTTAAGGGTTGTGGGATCATGTGTACGCCAGAAAATATCAAGTATTTTCTCAAAACTTATAACTTTTGGATCAAATTCGATCTGTATTGATTCTGCATGACCGGTTCTTCCAGTGCATACTTGTTCATAAGAAGGGTTTTTCACTTGTCCTCCAGAATATCCAGGAAGAACTGATTTTATGCCCTTTAATCTTTTGAAGACTGCTTCGCTACACCAGAAGCACCCGTTTGCAAATGTTGCAGTTTCGTAATCAGTCTTGTTTTCATTCATTTATGATTCTTGGCAACTCCTTGCTCTTTGGGACAAAATAAATAGATAATGAATTGACGCACTCACGAGTATTCTTATCGGTCAGACCTTCGCCTAGGAATTCATGTCCTAAATGTCCACCACAATTCTTACACTCTATTTCTATTCTCACCCCATCAGGATCAGGGATACGCCTTATTGCATTTGGTAACGTTTCATCAAAGCTTGGCCAACCGCATCCGGAATGGAATTTACTTTTAGAAGAAAAGAGAGGTGCGTTGCATCTTCTACAAACAAATGTTCCCTCTTCATAAAAATCGTCATACTCTCCGGTAAAGGGAGGCTCTGTTGCTTTATTGATAATAACTCGTTCTTGTTCTCTGGTAAGTTTATTGTAATTCATATCTGATAAATCCTCTTAAGCTCATGAGACTATCTATCTTATATTTTATGAATATATAGTTCTTTGTAAAATATCGTTCTATTTTTGACTGCCTACGTGCCCATACTCGAAATTTGAATTGTTGTAAGTTGTGAATATGTGGTAGGGAGGATTGGTTTAGTGATAACTCTCATTAAATCCTACATAGCAGCATAACAAGTGCAAATCGCTATTATAACCTATACTAATAGTAAGCAAGGCGAAAAAAGAAAAGAAGCATAGAGTAATTCTAATACTGATATCAAGATAGACAGGACCAGATCGAAATTTTTCAAGACTTCAATTTATGGATTTTAGTTGAACGAAGGAATATGACAGTGCTGGAGGAATTCTTCCAACTGCTCATAATTTTCTAATTCAAGATATTTTATTAAACATTCTACAGTGTTGTCATCATATTCAGCATTCTTGTACTTCTCTTTACCCCAAACAACTTGAACATGCTCTGGTCTATCATCCAAGTCAGTATTTCTTGGCACCTAATATGACTATAATCTATAAAACAGTTTATGCCCAAAAAATGCTATCTATAATCAATTAGTCTCCATTTTTTATTAGGGTCAGGCCTTAAATCATCGAATTATTTAGCAGGAACTCTGAATAGACCCAAATTTATTCGACCAATATCGCTTTATTCAAATGCTTTTATAAAGATCTTCTGGTGTAGCGAACACCGGCATTCCTAGTCTACAAACAAACTGCTTAAATCTCGTTCAGGTCTAAATTGGGAAATGTCATGTCCAGAAGAATTTTGGCAACAGAAATTGTTAGAAGGAATAATAGAATATCAAAAGTTGTTGAAAGCCGCTAGTACAAAGATTAGGAGACTACTCTAGCATATGCAGATGCCCTCAAAAGTGTTGAACAGGCTGAATCAGAAGTTCACCATTTTTGCGGCTATATTCAATAAGAATATCGTCCCAAGTAAAACGTTCTATTAATGCCAGAGCTGCAGAGACAAACTAGTTCATAGGGTCCATCTTATCCTATCATCATTTCAAGATCCCTCAAAGTGTTGTGTATTGCATGAGCCATCGCTCGATGGCGTGCTGCTTTAGTAAGATCATTTCGTTCAATAAATACAACGGTCAACGCAGTTTCTCTCTCGAAGTCACGAATCAAAATATTCCTTAGTCTATCCCCCGCCTTTCTAAAATCTTCGTCTAGTCCGTGACCAAGTTTTCTGCTAAGACTGAGTAATCTCATTTCTCTCTTGCTCGAATTGGATATGCGTCTACGATCCTTATGAATGACGGGCCAACAGCAACATTCAGATAGAGAACAATGTGGACACTCTGTCGATGATATGCTCTCGACACACTCTTGAAAACTGCAGCCGCAATCAAAGCATGTCATTCTCATCTGGGTTACATATACTGGGCTACTTTATAGCATTAGTGCCAAAACTGCAGCGATAACCTTAAAACTATCAAATAGATCATCATGTGAAGTTGCTTCCTTGTCTAGCACACCCTCACCATTCTCCAGTGGTACGCAATGTAGTAATTTACTTCGAATGTCTTGGGTGACCGCAGACATCCACTACTTTGCCACAATCCATGATGATGGGTAACAAACATCACCTAAATGATCGTTGTCAATATCATGTTGATCTGGATTGGGATAAGGAAAGCAATTGTCTTTTGAGTTTACTACTCAATCCTTGTCACCATCAAGTTGGTCTTCATCACTTTTACCATCTGTACCATCACTCTCACCATCTGTAGCATCACTCTCAATATCCTTTTGATCTTAAATCAGATATGACATGGCGTTTACTAGGTAATCTTTATCGGTATCAACTGGCGGTCCTATCAATTGATCGTCCTCAACTAATAGTCACCCAATAATTACATAATGAATGGGGTATCCTATATATTGTTGCGAATAGATGTTACAATACACACGGCAACACGCTCGCAAGTCTTGAACAGATATTGCTTGTTATAAATGTCATAACCTATTATTTATCTGGAGTGAATTTGGATAAAATCTGGAATAATGGTTTTATGTGACTTCTGGACATCATATTGTGACGAAATAAGACGTGATCAAGATTGATTTTAAAAATATCGGATTACAGCTTTGTACATGTACATACATTGAGATAATGACTGGGCTAGGAATATCGTTATACCTCTTATTCATGCACAATTATACCCTTTCTGTATTGAGTGCGATTATATTCGCTCCTCTCATAATATTCCATTACGTTATTTCTAGAATACCAAGTGGGAGATGGGAAAAGACTTGTGATATTGGAAGTTGTGATTCAAGTTCAAGACGTTTGCATTTTACAAGGGCTTCATCAAAACTATGACAAGAATGAATCGGTTTGAGGGTTGGCGTGAAGATACCGAATAGACAATACATAAATTATTCTAATGACGAATTGAAATTAATTAATTCCGTTCCTTCGATTTGATTTTTGTAAAATGTCATAATGATTGTCATCTCGATCAGTAACGTTATTTCTAATCAGGCAATTGGTCTTTTGATCTAATGATTTATTAACTTTATTAAATAAAGTTTTAAATGAACCAGTTACTGGTAACATTCGATGCATTTCTTGTCTCTTGTCCTATCCTGAGCAACCTACAACTGATTGCTTGCCTTGCAGAAATAGTTCAAAAACCCGAGCATCTTTTGATTTCTCAGGTTTATTAACTTGTTTGTCTTCGCCAGTGTATTCATTTATGATATCAGCTATGTCTTTAAATGACATGTGAACTGCTTCCGCTATCTGGCGACGTGTCTTACTCCAAATCATGGCAATGTTTGGATGTTATATCTGCTACCAAATTCGTGTAGAATACGGGTATTGCACTCCCGTCCATAATTTATCACCATACATACTATACCGTATACTATGATACATGAAATATCACCCGAAGTGATTGAAATGGAAAGACAAGAACAAGAAGAGAAACAAGAAATACAACAACAGCTTGCTATGAATTCTAAAGAAGGTCGGGTACAAAAGACAGTAGCAGATGAGACAAAGTTGCAGGAATTTATTGGAAAGGTAGTGAATGAATGGGGAGCAGCAGTAGGTGCATTAATCACCTTTGTTGGCGACAGGCTTGGATTGTTCAAAGCGATGGCAGGAGCAGGTGAGCTGACACCAGAAGAACTAGCAAAACGGACTAGGACACATCCACGAATAATAAAGGAATGGCTTACTGGTCAAGCTGCCGGAGGTTTTGTCACGTACAATCAAAATAACGACAAATACTCTCTTTCCGAAGTGCATGCTTATGCACTCACTGATGAGAATAGCCCAGCATACATAACAGGTTTCTATCAATCCATAGTAAGTCTTTTCAAAGATGAAGAAAAGATTATTGAATCATTCAGGACCGGAAAGGGTCTAGGATGGGGAGACCATCATCATTACCTATTTGAAGGAACTGAAAGATTCTTCAAACCAAACTATGTTGCCAACTTAATAACCAGTTGGATCCCGGCGCTAGAGGGCGTTGAAAATAGACTTATCAATGGAGGAGCGAAAGTAGCAGACGTTGGATGTGGTCATGGCGCATCAACAATTCTGATGGCTAAAGCATATCCTAAAGCAAAAATCATGGGGTTTGATTCTCACAAACCC
>Ga0105091_10000234_pt1 | contig 22326 bp, 18 predicted proteins | sample PPLLak1March2015_FD_87022 | JGI IMG/M metagenome (GOLD analysis project Ga0105091, IMG submission 87022) | Freshwater sediment microbial communities from Prairie Pothole Lake near Jamestown, North Dakota, USA - PPLs Lake P7 Core (1) Depth... | ecosystem: Environmental > Aquatic > Freshwater >... | reverse complement strand
TCCCGGTCTGTCTTTATGTCTTTCTTCCTGCCTTGCTTCGTTACTTCTCCTCCTCGCTGGTCCTATATCCCTTTTCTTTTCCTATCCTTGCGACCTCCCGGGAGGGACGACCTGTCAAGCTCGAGGGCAACCCGGAGCACCCGGCTAGCAAAGGCACGCTTGGCGTATTCGGTCAGGCGGCGACGCTCGACCTTTACGACCCGGACAGGCAACAGACACCACGGCTAAAAGGCAAAGTGATCAGTTGGGGCGAAGCGGACCGCGAGGTCAGAAGCCAGCTCGAGCTGAGTGCCCGGGCAGGAAAGGCGACGCTGCTCGTAACGGGTCCGCTGGTATCGCCCACGGCCCGATCGCTGGTGAGACTGTTCGTTTCTACCTACCCGCAGACGATCCATCGAAGCCTTGCTACTTTTCATGAGGCAGAAAGGCTGGAAGGGCGACAACTGGCTTTCGGGACGCCGACCCTGGCCTCCATTCGGTGGGACCTGGCGAATTTAGTGCTGTCGCTCGATTGCGATTTCCTCGGCGTCCAAGGAGGCCCGGGCGACGAGACCGGCTTCTCTGCTCGAAGGCGGCAGGAACACGCCTCCGGGATGAATCGACTGTGGTGCCTCGAGGCCGGGATGAGCGTGACCGGCGCTAATGCAGATCACCGCTTCCCGTTGCGCCCCGGCCTGCAGCCCCGATTCCTGGTCTGGCTCCTGGGAGAGCTCATACTGAGGCGGACAATCGGGCCTCTGGCCTCTGATCCCCTTGTAAGACAAGCCGCTCGCGGCGCGCTGCTCAATATTCGACTCGAGGAATTCGGGATTCCTGAACCAGCGGCCAAGGCGCTCGTGGACGACCTGGTCAAAAGCCAGGGCCGAACCGCCATCATTGCAGGTCCTCAACTGCCTGCGCCTTGCCATGTTCTCGTCGCCGCGCTCAATGTCACGCTTGGGAATGAAGGCACGGTAGTCATCCCGAACCCAACGATTCCGGGCAGCGAGCCGTCCACGCTCCGAGAGTGGGTCGAAGCGGCCGAGATGATGAACCGAGGCAGGGTCGGCTTGTTCATTGCCCTCGACGTGAATCCCGTCTATTCACTTCCAGAAGTCGGTTGCCGAGAAGCGCTGGCTAAAGTTCCTTTCGTCGTCGCCTCTTCCCTGCTCCCCGACGAAACGACCGGCCTCGCGCAACTTACGCTGCCGGCTGGCCACGACCTCGAATCGTGGGGAGATAGTGACTCACACCCGGATGTCCTCTCCCTGCAACAGCCCGTCTTGCGCCCCCTCTTCGAAGCCCGGCAGAGCGAAGAATCCCTACTCGCCTGGCTCAATCCACCCGAACGGCCTGCGGCCAATTACCATGAGTATTTGAAGGCGCGTTGGAAGAACGAGGTTCATCCTCAACATGGGGCCGGCGTCGATTTCACGCAATTCTGGGAGGCGGCGCTTCACGACGGATTTATCGATTTGAAGACCACACCAGCCCCGGCCTCCACGCTTTCGGTTCCTGAAGTGGCCGATGCTCTTTCCCGATGCAGCCAGAAAGTGGAACCGGGTTTTGACCTGACGTTGCGTCCAAGCCCACGGCTTTACGACGGGAGGTTCGCCACTAACGGCTGGTTGCAGGAATTGCCACACCCAGTCACCACCCAAGCCTGGGGAAACAGCGCAGTGATCGCTCCATCGACGGCTCTGTCCCTGGGGTGCAAAGAAGGGCAAATCCTGACTGTGAAAGTCGGCGGATCTGCCATAGACATCCCGGTCCTTGTAAGCCCGGGCGTCGCTGACCACAGCATCCAGATCGATCTGGGGTACGGCCGCCAATCAGCCGGTACGCTGGGCAGCCAGGTGGGTGTCGATGCCGGGAAGTTGCGGAGCCGAACCGGGGGCGTATCAGCCTGGGTCTATTGCGGCGCTCGGCTGGTCGTCACCTCCGAGCGAGACCGGATCATCCGGGTTCAGCAGCACAATTCAACGGAAGGACGATCGTTCATAAGGGAGACAACTGGGGAATCCGCCCGGAACGAAGGCCACGGCGCCCAGTCCTCTTCTCACAGCCAAGCGGCGGCTCAAGCGGCCAACTGGAAATACAAGGCCGAGAAGTGGGGAATGGTCGTCGACCTCTCAGCCTGTACCGGCTGCGGAGCATGCACGATTGCCTGCGTCGCCGAAAATAACATCCCAGTTGTGGGACCCGAGGAAGTCGCAAAGGGGCGAGAAATGCACTGGGTCCGGATTGACCGCTATTTCTCAGGCCCGGCCGACAATCCCTCGGTGTCATTTCAGCCGATGATGTGCCAGCAGTGCGACAACGCGCCGTGCGAAAAAGTCTGCCCGGTAGCAGCGACGGTCCACAGTCCGGAAGGCTTGGACGAGATGGTTTACAACAGGTGCGTTGGCACCAGGTATTGCGCTAACAACTGCCCCTTCAAGGTCCGCCGCTTTAATTACCTGGATTATCACAAAGACGTCCGCGCTCCCGCGGAGCTGTTGTTCAACCCGGAAGTCACAGTCCGCAGCCGCGGGGTGATGGAGAAGTGTACGTTCTGTGTGCAACGGATCGCGGCAGCCAGGCAGGCGGCCAAAGCCAGTGGGCGAAAACTGGCCGACGGGGACATCCGAACAGCATGCCAGCAGGCGTGCCCGACCGGAGCGATCGTGTTCGGGGATTTGAACGATCCGGAAAGCAGGGTCCATAAACTGGCGCACAGCACACGAAGCTATCAGGCGCTCGCGGAGCTCGGGGTCGGCCCCGCCGTGACTTACCTCGCCAGGATACGCAACCCGCACCGGGGTTTGAAGATATGAGCCAAGTGATTACGGACCGAGACGGCGAATTCAGGCACTTTGATCAGGCCACGTTCGCCCAGGTGGACGACGATATTGCTGCCCCGATGGCCTATATTCCCGGCCGGCGCTGGTGGATCGCCCTCGCGTGCAGCGGCTCCCTGATGCTGCTCGGATTCAGCCTCATGGCGTATACGGTGAGCACCGGTGTCGGCGTCTGGGGCAACAACAGCCCGGTGTTCTGGGCGTTTCCTATCGTCAATTTTGTCTTCTGGATCGGCATCGGGCACGCGGGGACCCTGATTTCCGCGATTCTCTTTCTGTTCCGGCAGCCCTGGCGGAACGCGATTGCTCGTTTTGCCGAGGCCATGACCATTTTCGCGGTCATGACTGCCGCCATGTTTCCCGTGATCCACATGGGACGACCGTGGCTGGCGCACTGGGTGTTTCCCTACCCCAACGACATGTCCATCTGGGTGAACTTCCGTTCTCCCCTGGTCTGGGATGTTTTCGCCATCTCCACTTACTTCACGGTCTCGCTGCTGTTCTGGTACGTGGGGTTGATCCCCGACCTCGCCGCCATGCGGGAGCGGGCGGCAACCAAGGTGCACCGGGTCGTTTACTCCGTTCTCAGTTGCGGTTGGACCGGGCTGAACCGGCACTGGCGGCATTACGAGCGGACTTACCTGATTCTTGCCGGCTTGTCGACTCCGTTGGTCGTGTCGGTTCACACCATCGTGAGTTTCGATTTCGCCACCAGCGTGATTCCCGGCTGGCACACGACCATTCTCCCGCCGTACTTCGTGGCGGGCGCGGTTTTCTCGGGATTCGCAATGGTGCTGAGCGTGCTCATCGTGGTCCGCCGCCTGTTCCATCTCGAGCACATCGTGACGATGCGCCATCTCGATCATATGAACAAGGTGGTGCTCGCGACCGGGTTGATGGTCGGATATGCGTATTGCATCGAAATCTTCACCGCCTGGTACAGCCAGGAAGACGCGGAAATTTTCATGATCCTCAACCGGATCACGGGACCTTACTGGTGGGCCTTCGTCCTGATGTTCTCCTGTAACGTCCTCGCCCCCCAGGTCCACTGGTCCTCGCGTGCACGCCGCTCCATTCCGATCATGTTTACCGTCTCGATCCTCGTGAACATCGGTATGTGGTTCGAACGGTTCGTCATTATCGTTACTTCGCTTCATCGTGACTATCTGCCGGGCAGTTGGGGCATGTACAAGCCAACGCTGGTCGATTTGGGAATCCTGGCCGGGAGTTTCGGGCTGTTTTTCACGCTCGTTCTGCTGTTTGTCCGCTCCCTCCCGGTGATTTCGATGACTGAGATCAAGGCGGGTCTGCCGGGCGCTCAGATAAGCAAGCACGCACGAGTGCCCGCCAAACTCCCGGCCGTCGAGGAGGCAAATGTCTGAGCCCGAACAGGAACGGTTCGAAGTCGTAGGGGCTATTGCAGTCTACGGCGCCCCGGATGAGTTGGCCGAAGGAGTCTTGAAGGCCCGGGAAGCAGGCTTTGCGCGCCTGGACACCGTCTCTCCGTATCCGCTGCACGGAATGGACCGCCTTCTTGGCAAAGGCCCATCGCGTTTGGGGTACATTGCGGCAGCGGCCGGACTCACAGCGACGATCGTAGCCAAGACGGCCCAGTGGTGGGTCAGCGCCGTCGACTATCCCTTGAACATCGGCGGGAACCCGCTTTTCGCGCTCCCCGCCTTCGTTCCCGTCACGTTTGAGGTGATGGTCCTGTTTGCCTCGCTCACGACAGTCGTTGCCATGCTGGCTGTGTTCAACGGGCTGCCCCGTTACGGAAGCGCCCTTCTCCGGTCGTCTTTCATCCGCGACCTCACCTGCAACCGATACGCGCTGGTGGTAGATGCAGCCGATAAACGGTTTGGGGTGGACACGATACTCGAGGATCTGTCGGGGCCCAATGTCCAGGCGGTCGAGCTCCTCCAACGTGAAAAACCCAGCCTCTACTACAAAGAGCGAATACTGTCAGTCCCCTTCCTCGTGCTGATCATCGGTGTCGCCGTTTTTTCTTCGACTGCAACCCGCCTGGCCTTTCGTTACGGCGGCGAGCTTCCCCTCTACAACTTCATGAAGCATCAGGCCCGGGTGGCGGCCCAGGCGCCTTCGTCCTTCGCGTCGTCAGCGGGAGTTACACGTGCTGTGGAAGGAACGGTAGCGCGCGGATTCCTGCCGTACGCCTACCGGGGGCGTCCGGACGACGCGGGGGCCAACATGGTCAATACCCTTCCCCTTACGGCAGGCAACCTGGCTAGAGGGCGGGACCGTTTTACGGTCTTCTGCCAGCCCTGTCACGGCCGGCTGGCTGACGGGCGGGGAACGTTAACCGCCGCCTTCCCAAAGGCCCCGACACTGCACTCAAAGAAAGTGCGCGAGTGGACGGATGGCCGAATCTACGCGGTTCTAACCGAAGGACAGAACCTCATGCCGGGCTGGGAGGCCCAGATTTCAAGGGATGACCGCTGGCTGATCATCCATTACCTGCGCGTCCTTCAGAGATCACAACACGCACCGGAGCAGGACTTGCCATGATGTCAGGAACAGTCAGCCGAACCTACATGAAACCGTTCTCGATGCCGCGCAAGCTCGAACTTGCCGGCAAAGGCGCCGGAGCAGCCGGGCTCCTTCTCCTGGCCGCTTCGGTTTGGGCGGATTGGACTCGAGTCCTGGGCGACTCGCTGGTCTTGTTCATCTTCATCTTGACACTCGGACTGGGTTCCCTATTTCTCGTCACGCTCGAATACACCGTCAATGCCACCTGGAGCGTGCCGTTTCGGCGGGTCTCCGAGAACCTTGCGGCACTGATCCCGATCAGCCTTGTCCTGGCGCTTCCGATGCTCCTTGGAGTGGGACAGCTCTATGAATGGATGCACCCGACTCCAGGTGATGCGGTTCTGGCCGGCAAGTCAGGATATCTGAACCTGCCTTTCTTCCTCCTGCGATTCGCGCTTTTCTTCACCGCCTGGATGGTCGGCTATCGGATGCTGGTGGAAGGCTCGCGAAGGCAGGACCAAACGGACGAATCGAGCTTCAGTGCGGCAGCGTCCAGATTCAGCCCGGTCTTCATGATCCTGCTCGTTATCACGATCAGCTTCGCCGCATTCGACTGGATCATGAGCCTCGTTCCACACTGGTACAGTTCTATCTTCGGGATTTACCTCCTGGTCAGTTGCATGGTGGCAGGAGTCGCCCTCACCACTTTTGTGGCTGTGCTCCTGAAGATGAAAGGTTACCTGCCGGCCGAGATCAGCACCGATCACTTCTACAACCTTGGCGCTCTCCTGTTCGCGCTCAACACCGCCTGGGCGTACATCGCTTTCGCGCAGTTCCTGCTCATCTGGTACGCGAACCTGCCCCACGAAACCGTCTGGTACGCGATGCGGGCGCGCAATGGTTGGGGAATCGTGTCATGGGTCCTGATCGTGGCCCATTTTCTTGTGCCGTTCATCGCGCTTCTTAACCGATCGGCAAAAACCAATCTGAAGAGGCTGAGATGGGTTTCCCTCTGGGTGTTGGGGGCGCACGGGTTGGACATGTACTGGTTGATTACTCCGAGCATTCGGACGAACGGGGGCCCGTTGACATGGCAGGAGCTCTGGCTTCCATTCGCAGCAGCTGCGGTCGGATTGGCTACCTGGCGCTGGGCGGCCAGTCGGGCGGCTCTTATCCCTGTCAATGACCCGAAACTCGAATCCGGCCTGAATTTTCATTTATGAGTCACGTCATGGAACCAAGGCCCGTAAAGCCAACCGATCCACGCTGGAAGCCCAAGAGAACCGTCGTCGTTCTCGCCGTCGTTGCGCAGTCCCTGCTCATCGGGTCGGCCATCTTGTACAGCGAATTGATGCCGACACCGGCTCCGGCCACGCCTCCCAAGCTGGTCTCGGAGGTCGTCTCCCCGGAAGACGTGGTCTTTCCGGACACCGACATCAGCCCTCGAAAAGGCAAGCAATTGCCCCCTGTTGATGCCATGAAGGCGGCAGCCGGAGACCCGAAGCAGGTTCAAGAGGGATCCCGTCTTTTTAGCGAAAACTGCGCATCCTGCCATGGACCAGGCGGAAGTGGCGACGGACCGGCGGGAAAGACTCTCCAGCCTCCACCCCGCAACCTGACACAGCTCGCCGGCTGGAAGAACGGAACCCGCCTCTCCGAGGTTTTCCGAACCTTGACTCTCGGTTTGACAGGCACCCGGATGCCGGCTTTTGATTACCTGACACATCCGCAGCGCTTTGCACTTGCCCATTTTGTCCTCTCGCTCGCGCCGGGGCACCCAACAGATACCGAGATCACCCTCGCGGCTCTCGACAAAGAATTCTCTCTTTCAGTTGGCGCGAAAGAGCCGAATGTGATTCCCGTGGCGACCGCAATGGACCGGATATTGGCAGAAGGGGCCGCGCCGGCGGCAGTTACGGAAACAAAGGTTGACGATGCGGCTGGGCAGGAAGTGTACGACAAAGTGGTGGACCCCAACGCCAATGGTCGCCTCCTGAGGCTGCTGAGCGTGAATCCGTCGTGGCGGGACGACGCCGGGCGGTTGAAAACTTTGGCGAGCGAGGATCCGGTGGCGGCGGGATTCCGGCCCAGGGTGCGGCTCCTGCCCGAGGCGCAGTGGCAGACGCTGCACATTTATTTGAAGAATCGTTACCCGGTGGGAAACCAGTAGTGTGCTGTGGACAACGTGGACGGCATGGACGAAGTGGACTTGGCCTTGTCCACTTGGTCCATTTGGTCCACTTCGTCCATCACCTGCCGGTACTAGGAAAACTTTATGGACTTTCCGATTTTCCAGGCGGACTTTTTCGGAAACAGGTTGCTGATCGCCCTGATTGCCATTGTCCACGTCATTATCAACCACTCCTTCGCGGTCGGCATGATGCCCCTTCTTGCCTTCATGGAGTGGTGGGCTCACCGGACCGGGCGCGAGGACTGGGACAGGCTACTTTACCGGATCCTGGCTGTCGCTTTTATCGTAACGACATCGGTCGGGGCGCTCACCGGCGTTGGCATCTGGTTTTCCACCTCCGTGGTCAATCCCGCTGCCATCGGCAGTCTTCTGCGTGTCTTCTACTGGGCCTGGTTCAGCGAGTGGGTCGTGTTCGTTTGCGAAGTCGTTCTGATTCTCGCCTACTTTCTGACATGGAAAAGGATGACCGGGGTCCGCAAAACGGCTCATATCCGAATAGGCATGGCCCTCGGCCTGATGTCCTGGCTTACGATGGCAATTATCACCGCCGTCCTCGGCTTCATGATGAATCCGGGCTCCTGGCCGCAACAGCAGGACCTGCTGGCCGGCTTCCTCAATCCGGCCTACATCCCGCAGCTCCTCTTCCGGACGAGCGCCGCTATGATGATGGCCGGTTCGCTGGCCCTCGCACTCTGCACGGCCTTTACGGCAAAAGGAACTGAATTACGGACCGAGGCAGTCAAGGCCTTTGCCGGTTGGACCCTCTTCTGGACGCTGCCGCTCTGCATCTGGGCGCTTGTTTACTTCCAGGCGATTCCGACCGAGATGATGGTGAACGTCCCGGTGGCCTTTGCGACCCAGGCGGGGATCGGCAGCTACAATCTGCTTCTGCAGCTGACGCTGGCCGTGGGTCTGATCGGTGTCGGCTTCAGCCTTTGGGGCCTGCTCAAGCCGGCCCGGGCGCACTCTCTCGTCTGGATTGTCCCTTTCGTGTGCGTCAGCCTGCTTGTAAGCCAATTTGAGCGGACTCGGCAGTTCATCCGCAAGCCGTACGTCCTCGCATACTACATGTACTCGAATGGAGTCCGGCCGCATGAGTCCGCGTACCTGGTTAAGACTGGGCTGCTGGCCAATTCTGCCTGGGTATCAAACCGGACAATTTCTGCCGAGAACCGAATTCAAGCCGGGCGGGAAGTGTTCCTGCTCGCCTGCAGCCGTTGTCATACGCTCAACAGCGCCAACTCCGTGACTGCCAATCTCTCTCGCATGTATCCGCACCAGACCTGGAACCCGGAAGCCATCGACACTTACATTCGGAACATTAACGGGGCAAGATCCTACATGCCTCCCTTCCCGGGTACGGCGGCCGAGCGAGCGGCGCTGGCTGCTTACCTGGCAAAACTTCAGACGACCTCGGACCGGATTCCGAGCAACGCCTCCATCGGGAGGAATTAGCAATGGACGAAATTGTCCCGAAAGATGTGCTCCTGCCACTGCCCGCGCCGTTCTGGCTGCTCGTGGCGCTGCTGCTCGTCTCATTCGCGCTGCACATCCTATTCGTAAACCTGATGGTCGGCAGCTCGCTTCTGGTGCTTTGGACCGAGATCAAGGGTCTCAAAAAGAAGGATTGGGACAGAGTCAGCCACACGATTGCAGCGACTATTACTGTAAACAAGTCCCTGGCCGTGGTGCTCGGCGTGGCCCCGCTCTTGACCATCAGTGTCTTGTACACCGCTCAGTTTTACGCCTCCAGCACCCTGCTCGGGACCGCGTGGCTGCTCGTTATTCCGCTAGTCATCCTGGCCTTTCTGTTCACCTACGCCCACAAGTACTCGTGGGAGGCACTGCATAAGAGCAAGGGAGTGCACCTGACGCTGATCGTTCTGGCTTGCGCCCTCTTTCTCTCTATCCCCTTTATCTTTTTAACGAACATTAACCTGATGCTCTATCCCGAGCACTGGAGGCGAGTCACTTCCTTTTGGGACGCGCTCTGGTTGCCAAATGTCCTGCCCCGGTATTTTCACTTCGTGACGGCGAGTGTCGCACTGACGGGCTTGTTCTTCGTTTATTACTTTCGTCGGAAGGCGGACGATTTGGACATCGGCGGCCTGAAGACCAATGAGGTGACGAGAGTCTGCTACGGCGTTGCCTTCGCCGCAACGGCCGCGCAAGTACTCTTCGGCTTGCTGCTGTTCCTTACACTCCCCGCTCACGTGATTTCCGTCCGGTTGATTGGGACTCTGACCCCAGTGCTCGCACTCGTCCCCATCGCCCTCTGGTTGCTGTGGCGGGAAGTGAAGGCTGAGGAGCCGGGGAGAGGCTTGCGTCCGGTTGTCGCCGTTCTGATCGTGGTGGTTTCACTGATGGTCTGGGCGAGGCATGAAATCCGGGAAACGGCCGTGTCGCCGCATCGAGCCCTGGTGGCGGCCAAGACGGCCCAGTACCAGGCGCAAGTAGCTGCGGCCCAGGACTACCTCCTGATGCCGGGAGGCTTGGGCGGCGTTCCGGCCAGTGCCGGGAGCCTTATCTTTACGCGACGGTGTGCCAGTTGCCACTCGTTCGACCGGCGGCTCGTAGGACCGGCCCTGAATGAGGCATTGGCTTCCTACCGAAGCAATCCCCAAGGCCTCATGGCCTGGATCACCAAGCCCGGTCGCAAGCGGGCGGATTACCCGGTCATGCCGCCGCAGGAAATGCCGAAGGACGAGCTCCAGCAGCTGATCGAATACGTCCTGAAAAACGAAGGATGAAGGATGAAGGACGAACTGAAAAACATCATCTTCCTTCATCCTTCATCCTTCATCCTTCATCCTTTGCTATATGGCAGACGTTATTTGGCTGACGCGGCACGGCAGCAGGCAAGATTTTGTTGATGCGGAATGGCACAAGACGGCCGAACGGCCACATGATACGCCGCTCTCGCCGGAAGGGTCGGTCCAGGCCGAACGACTGGCGAAACGGCTGAAATCCGAAGGCATTACTTCGATCTTCTGCTCACCGTTCCTGCGTTGTGTCCAGACCGCCGCTCCTGTTGCCGATCGTTTGCATCTCCCGATTCGAGTCGAGCCAGGCTTCTCCGAATGGTTGAATCCCGACTGGTTCCCGACTCCGCCGGAAACTCTAAGCTTCGAGAAGCTGGCCCGTGAATTCGCAGCGATTGACCCGGACTACTCGCCTCAAGTCCGCCCGTCGTATCCCGAGAATGGAGAGACCGTCCTGCGCAGAACGGCCGAAGCGGCGACTGGAATCGCGCAGAAGTACCCGGGCAGGTTGTTATATGTCGGACACGGGGCCACGGTGTACGGAAGTGTTTTCGGCCTGCTCGGTCAGAGCTTCCCGGAACTCGAACGGACTCTAGGCGCGATTCACTACTGTTCGCTTTTTCGACTGGAGCGCAAGAACGGAACCTGGCTGCTGGACTTATGCGGTGATATTTCGCATTTGGAGGAGGGGAAAGGTGGCGAGAGGTTTCACTGAGGAGGGTTCAAAGGTTCAAAGGTTCAAAGGTTCAAAGGTTCAAAGGTTAGTTTGGTCCCAACCTTTGAACCTCTGAACCTTGAAACTTTCTAGTGGGGGATCTGGAAGCGGATCAACCGCTTTACCATTTCCTTCTTGTTCGTCCGGTTGCTTCTCTTGTAAGTCCGGAGCCAAATGCGCAGTTCTTCGGAGTTCATCTGCAGGATCTCGCAGACCCAGTAGAAACTTCCCGGGTAGCATTCATTAGCAAAGAACCAGTCCATGGCGTCTTTGCGCCAGAGAGCCCACTCCTTATTCGATGACTTCCTGGGTGCTATAACGTCCCGGAATGCCTGAAGCAGAATCGCCAGTGCGAGGTTCCGCACCGAGGAATCGGACTTCTTCGTCTGAGGATAGAGGCCGTCACTGATCAGTCTTCCGTTCTTTAATCCGTCATCCTTCTTGATTGAGTAAACGAGGTTGGCGTCCACTTTCTACCTCCTCCGGTCGATTCCGGTCGCTCTTTTTGTCAGCTCAAATCCGGACTCGATCTTAAGTGACCTAAGCGGTTAGCATGTATCGGTTAAGAGCTTTTTGTTTTGTCAGACGATACCGGCTAAGCGGTCCTAATTTGTCCTACAGGCTCTCCTAGCCTACAGTTAAGTACTCCAGCGGGACAGCCGCGGTCTTGGACAGTCTCTGCAGCGTCTCACCTATGCGCTCCGGTTTACCCCAGTCACTCCATTCCACGTCGGCCATCGGAAGGACCACGGTCGCTCCAGGACAACGTTGCAGAATGGAATGGGAGAAGTTGGCGCGCGGCAGTCCTTGATAAGCCTCGATCAGGGTCAGCGCTTCCCTTTCCACAAAATTCGCCGCCGCTGAACGCATGGTCCCCCAGAACCTGCGAATCTTGTCAAAGCGGGAGGCGACGTGCGGTAAATAAGCCTGTGCAAGCGCGCGGAGCAGGGGGAGTCCGGCTGCCATGATCATTGTGTTCCACAAGAAGCCGCGTGCGAAGCAGTCAGTCGCTTCGATAGCGGTCGGCTTCTCACGGAAGCTGACGACTTCATGCGCCACATGGCGGGAGCTCCAGCTCCAAGATGCCGCGCTGATTCCCGGCTCGATCCAGCCGAATTCCGTTTCCGGCCGGTCGGGATACGCGCCGAGCAAAATCAGCCTGCCCGCCAGGCGCTCAGCGAGAAGAGCAGCACGATCAACGTGTTGCAAGAATCTCTGTTCCGGTGAAATGAAATGATCTGAAGGAAATATGACTGCTGTGGCGTCAGGATCATGAGCCTCGACGTACGCCATGCCGAGGAGAATGCCGGGAGCGGTATCAAGGTTAACAGGCTGTTCGATAACTTTACCGGGCATGGTGGATTCGTCGACAAAAGCCCGATGCCCGCGGCCTATAACCGTCACGACTCGGTCAGGTCCTACCAGTTGCACCGCCCGGTCCAGTGTATGCTCCAGCATGGTTCGAGAGCCGACAAACGTGCAGTATTGCTTGGGGCGATGAGTGCCGAGCCAGCGCTCGGTCATCGCTCGCAGACGTTCGCCTTCCCCACCGGACAGCACGATCGCCCACCTTCTCTTGCCGATCGTGGCGGTTTCTCCTCCCTGGCTTTCCATGGCTTTCCTCCTTGACGCACTACTCCCTGGTCGGGCGGAACTTATTTCTGCCCGCATTGAAGTGATGCCATGTTCGGAACTTCTAATCGGCTGCCTTGAGAGGGCCGCTGAAACTGGTGCGAGCGGGGCTGCCGGTTTCGAACTGCGGGCACTAGTGTCGGATTTCGCAGGAGTAGAGAGTATCGTCCACGGCCCAATTTTTGTGTAGGACAAGAAGAAGGAGCGTGTAGGAAGGAAAGGACGAAAGGAAGCGGCGTTGAGAGTGCCTTTTCCGCGGGAGGGCTTATTCGACGAGGCCCTGTTTGATCGCGTACCGGATCAGCTCGGCGTTGTTGGTCATCTTCATCTTTTCCAGAATCCGAGTGCGGTACGTACTGATGGTCTTGACGCTTAGTGCCAGGCGCTCAGCGATTTCGGTGACGGTTTTGCCCGACGCGATCATGCACAGCACCTGGTACTCGCGGTCTGACAGGTTCTCGTGCAGAGCTTCCTTGAAGTCAATCTCGAGATCGAAGGCGAGTTTCTCGGCGACGGACGGGCTGATGTACTTCCGACCGCGGATCACCCGGCGAATGGCATTGACCAGTTGCTCGGGCGCACTGTCCTTCGTGAGGTAACCGGCCGCTCCGGCTTTCAGCACACGGACCGCATACTGATCCTCGGAGTGCATACTGAGAACCAGGACCGGCAGTTTCGGCTTCTCGCCCTTCAGTTGGCGCAGCACATCGAGTCCGCCGCGGCCAGGCATCGAAATGTCCAACAAAACGACGTCCCAATGTCCGTTCTGAACTTTCTCTAATACTTCTTGACCATTACTCGCCTCACCGGCGACTACTAAGTCGGCAGTCTCAGCAATAATGCGTTTCAACCCCTCCCTCACTACCGCATGGTCGTCTGCGACGAGTATTTTGATCATCGGGTTATCGCCCCATAGTATACGGCTTTTCCCGATTACAAGTAAAAAAAGAAAAGGGACGCAGCCGGAGGGGAAAATGGCCTTAAATGGCTGATGGGATCCCGGGTGTTAACGCTAGGCAAGACGCTGGTGGGAAGACCGGATTTCGCCCTCGGCGATCCTGCCGTCGTGTCCCCAGGTGCTCGACCTGAGATCCGACATCGGGAGGAGTGTGATCCACTCCGGCGCCTGTAGGACTCTCCGGGAGAAATTCGTCGTTTCCAGGCCTCGGTAGACGTCGCGCAGGGCCAGTTTTTCAAGATCCCGGCTCGCGTTTCCGCTGTTAACGAGCTTGAGAAGATCGAGTAGATTCTCGAATCGTTTCATCATGCCGGGAAACAACTGCTGCCCGATGGTCCACAGGGTGCGAGCCTTCACCGCCATGACACGCGTATTCCAGAAGTAGCCGCGTTGCATAAAACGTTCGGCCTCTTCCTGAGTCGGCTTGTCGTAGAACTTCTCGATGGATCTTGCACCGAATTCGTCCATGCCTTCCAGGAACGGTCCTGCTTCGACCCAGCCGAAGTCCGCCTGCGGCCGCGTGGGCGCCGCGCCCAGGAGAACCAGGCGATTGGGCAGACACTCAGCCAGATAAGCAGCGCGCTCGAGGTGTGAGACAAACTGTTCATCTGGGAGAACAAAGTGATCGGAAGGCAGGATCAGGACTGTTGCCTCAGGTTCCGCGGCGAGCACGTACACAAGAGGCAGCATCACGCAGGCACCCGTGCCCCGGTTCGCCGGCTCTTCAAGGATTCGACCGGGAAGTTGGACCCCGGGATCCAGGTACACGCTGTGGCCGTTGCCGATTACTGTGAGAATTCGTTCGGGAGCTACCAGGCAGGCTGCACGGTTGACGGTGTGCTCAACGAGGGTTGCGCCGCCCTTGGCGGGGGAATACTGGCCCGGTCGGGATCGGTCAAAAACGCGGAGAGCCAGCTTCCTGACCCTCTGGCCTTCTCCCGCGGCGAGGATGACTCCCCACCACCGGCGTTCCTTACCTTCCCCCTTCAGCACCATCAGGTCGACACCCCCACGCTTCCCGGAGGGGCTTTCACCCCTCCGAGTCGCTACTCACCTCTAATTGAGCCACAGTGGATCTACCGCTGAGCTAATGCCACTAATCTGTTGCGGTCGATGATGGAGGAAAGAAGAAACCGTTCCTATCGGTTCAACACTGTTTCTCGTGTCAGATTAACTCTCGTATCCAATTGGGAAGTTGTCCTACAGGACCCTGCACCAAGCACGGGTAAGAGAGCCGCGCACGAAGCGAAGCGGCCCGCGGCGGAGCGGGACCACCCAGCTGAGCGGCTTCGCTTCGCACCTGCTTTGATCTGTGATACGTTGGATTGCTTATGGAATTGATCTCCGGGCTGATTGACTTCGTCCTCCACATCGACAAACACCTTGATGTCCTGATCCAGGGCTACGGCGTTTGGGTCTATCTGATCCTCTTCCTGATCGTTTTCTGCGAGACGGGCCTCGTCGTTACCCCCTTCCTGCCGGGCGATTCGCTGCTCTTCGCGGCAGGCGCCTTTGCCGCACGCGGGTCGCTCCATGTTTCCTGGGTCTTTGTGCTTCTGGCCGTCGCGGCGATCCTCGGGGATACCGTGAACTACTGGGTCGGACAAATCGCAGGCCCGAAGGTGTTTCAAAGCGAACGCTCGCGATTTTTGAACAAGAAACACCTTATGAGGACGCACGAATTCTACGAGCATCACGGCGGGAAGACGATCATCATTGCCCGGTTTATCCCGATCATCCGGACTTTTGCGCCTTTCGTCGCCGGCATTGGGCAGATGACTTACGGGCGTTTCCTGTCCTATAACGTCATCGGCGGACTGGGCTGGGTCGCGATTTTCCTGTTTGGTGGCTTCTTTTTCGGTAATCTCGAGGTGGTCCGGCGCAACTTCTCCCTGGTGATCTTCGCCATCATTATTTTGTCCGTCATGCCGGCGGTGTTCGAGTTTTTGCGCCAGCGAAAGCTGTCGGCGTCCGGCAGCCGGGCACCATCTTCCTAGGCTCGGAAGAACAGGTACCAGACCAGGATAAAAACAGGTATCAGGATTGGAATCGAGTACTTCGCGATGTAGCCGAAGAAGCTCGGGCAGGCAACCTTCGCCTGTTCGGCGATCGATTTCACCATGAAATTCGGCCCGTTCCCGATGTAAGTGCAGGCGCCGAAGAACACCGCTCCGATCGAAATTGCCAGGACATACCTCCAACTCTCTGCCGTTATCGGAAAGGCGTCGGGTCTCAGCGGATTGGGCAAGGCCCCAGAGCCCGGGTCGAGGTAGCCGAGCATGAGATGCATGTGGTTGACGTTGTCCAGGTTCGCGCCGTGTAAACCAAACGCGGCGCTTAGAAAATTGAGGTAGGTAGGAGCATTGTCGAGAAAACTCGAGAGGACGCCTGTTGCCCAGTAGTAGTGGCCCGGCGTCGCCAAGCCAAGCACGCGGGCATTCAGTTCCAGCCAGTCGAGCGCCGGGACCATCGTCGCGAAAATTCCGGCAAAGAGGATCGCCACTTCCTTGATAGGAATGAAATTGAAGTCGTTCTTCCGATGCACGTCGTGTTTCGTGGTGAAATACGATGCGAACGCGGCACTCGCCATGGTGACCTCCCGGAGCATGAGCGGCCGCTCGATAAATACCGCGCCAAGAATGACCAGCAGGAAGAACACATTGTGCACGCCTGAAACTTCGGTTTTGTCCGGCGCTTCCGCCGTCATGCGTGAGCGGGTGCCAAGCTTCCTGAAGTGATAGAGATCAATCACGTAGAAGATCAGCAGGACGACGCTGACGGCGACGAGCCACGGCGCCCATGCCCGGCCCAGAACCCAGAAAAAGGGCACTCCCTTCAGATAGCCCAGGAAGAGCGGAGGATCGCCAATCGGCGTCAGGGCGCCTCCCATGTTGCTCACAATGAAGATAAAGAAAACCACGTGATAGGGCCGGATCCGGAAGCGGTTCAGGCGCAGATAGGGCCGGATAACCAGCATGGAAGCACCGGTCGTGCCGAGAACATTCGAGATCAGGGCCGCGGCGCCAAGCAGGCGGACATTTTCCCACGGCGTTTCTCGCCCTTTGATTCTCAAATGAATCCCGCCGGCAACGACGAACAGAGAGCCGATCAGGCAAATAAAGCTGACGTACTCATAGAAGGTCAGGGCCATGCGGGAAGGATTGGAGAGGATCAGCAGATAGTAGACCAGTACGACTACTCCAAGGCCAAAGGAAACGAAAGGATAATTGCTTTCCCACCAGTGACGGTTGATGAAGGGTGCGACGGCGATCGCGAGTAACAGCAACAAAAAGGGAACGATCATCCAGGGCGAAACGGGTTTTATAACGACTTGGTGAAGCTCTTCTCCAAGAATATTGAAGACGGTAAAACCAACCACACAAAGGGCAGCGAAAATGATCAGGCTGCTGCGAAGGCTCTTCTTCATGATTCAGCAAACACCTTTCGTCTGTCTTGCGCCTTATCTACTAACCTACAGGACGAGCAACAGAACCAGGCCGGCGAGGGCGGCGATCCCCAGCGGGAGGAGGATCCTGCCGAACAGGCGCCGGCCGGCCAGGACTCCGCTCACACACGCTTTGAACATTGTATTCACAACGAGCGCGAGGACGATCATTTTCCAGCCCTGGTCCGCCGCCAGCTTGCCCGCCTTTACCAACTGACTCGTCGAAACCGTGATCGCGTCGACATCGGCCAGTCCCGAAACACCGGCGATCAGAAACAACTCCCGGTCACCCCAGTTTTCCTTTGCGGCAGCCGTCAGGAGCAGAAGCGCACAGTAGATGAGGGCGAACCCGAGCGCCATCTTCAACTCGGTCGGGTTCCGGTGCCGCTCGGCGCCACCGCCTCCCGGACCCTCGGGCACCGGCTGATCCTCCGGTCCCAGCCTCTTCCACATGATCAACGCCAGGACGGCGGGGACGATGCTCATCACTGCGATTGGGGGCGCCGCGACGGAAAGGAAGCCGACATCGATCAGTCCTATCAGGATCATTACCCGGGCGAACACAACCGCCGAGGCCATCACAATAACAACGGCTATCGCCACTGGAACGCCGGGAGAGAAAACGGCCAGCCGCGAATAGCTGACAGTTGTTGCGGTGCTCGAAATCAGTCCACCCAGGATTCCGCCCGTCAGTGCCCCGGCCCGCGGACCGACAAACCGGTAAACGAGATAGCCGGCAAGACTGATGCCTACAATCAGAACCACCATCAGCCAAGCCGTAAAGGGATTGAAAACCGCAAGCGGGCCGTACGTGCGATCGGGCAGAACCGGCAGCACCACAAAAGTCACCAGCACGAATTGCATAATAGCCTGGAGATCGTTGCGATCCAGCCGCGAAGCAATACTGTGAAGCTCGGGTTTGAGGTGGAGCAGAATGGCGACAACGCCGCCCACCGCGATGCCGACCGGCAAAGGCCCCACTACCAGGTAGGCACCGACCACGTACATCAGGATAAGCGCGACTTCCGTCGTGACGCCTGGGTCCGAGATGCCGGCGCGCATCGCCATGAGATTGCCGAGGATGGCGATCGTCAGGATACCGGCGAAACCGAGGGCCGGGATCCAGGGTCCGTGCGTGAGGCCCAGCAAGCCGCACAGGGTCCCGAACATCGTAATCAGCGGGAAGGTGCGAAACCCAGCCAGGCGGGCGTGCGTCACTTCCCGCTGAAGGCCGACGAGCAAACCGAGCACCAACGAGAGACCCAGGATCTGGAACTGAGACGTTGGCTCCATAGAAGGAAATATTTATACTACTTCTGATTGCTCGTTCCCACTAGCCTATGAAGACTATCATCATCTTCAGGCATGCGAAATCGGACTGGTCCTCCGGAGAGGCAAACGATCACGATCGGCCCCTGGCTGAACGAGGCAGGAAGGCCGCCAAGCTCATGGGGCGCTTTTTAGCGAAGACCGGTCAGGCACCCGACAGTATCGTCAGCTCTTCCGCGGTCCGCGCTCGAAACACTTTTGAGTTGGCCGTAAAAGCCGGGGAGTGGGAAGCTCAGAGGCGCGTCACTGATCGCCTTTACAACTGTTCGCCGGCAGATGTCTTGAAGGAAATCAAAGCAGAACCGGATACGACCGAAAGGCTGATGATCGTGGGACATGAGCCCACCTGCTCAGAAACCATCGGCCGCCTGGCGGGCCAGGCGCGAGTCAGCGTCTCCACCGGCACCATGGCTCGCCTCGATCTGCCCATCGAGCATTGGCGCGATGCCGATTTCGGGACCGCCGAATTGATTTGGTTTGTCACTCCGAGACTGATCGAGAAGATGCTGTAGAAGTAAATCAGGGGCAAAGGGGCAAAGGGGCAAAGGGGCGAAGGGGCGAAGGGGCGAAGGGGCGAAGGGGCGAAGGGAAGGAGGGAAGAATTTCAGCGGCGGTTGAGTGATTCGCGTTTTGTGCGAATCGCCTCCTGCGCTTCAGAGGCGCGGGGTTTCGATACGATTCGCACAAAACGCGAATCACTCAACCGCCGCTGAAATTCTCCCCTCCTTCCCTTCGCCCCTTGGCCCCTTGGCCCCTTCGCCCCTTCGCCCCTTCGCCATTCACCCCTTCGCTTTACTCTCCGCTTAACTTCTCCGGTCTTCATCGCATATGCTATCTAGATCAACTAGAAGAAAGGTATGAACAGGAAGATCGTTTTGATGCTGCTCGCCGTGTCGCTGCTTTTCAGCGGGTGCGCGGGCAAGAAGACGAAGGTGACGCCGCCGGGAGCCCCGAGTGCTTTTGAAGTCGCAGAAAAAAACTATCTGGCGGGCAACTACACCGCGGCGATTCAGGCTTACGAGCAGGCACTGCAGCAGAACGATCCTCACAATCGCCAGTCGGCACTTTTCCGTCTCGCGGTCAGCTATGCTCTCCGAAACGCCTCCCCGGACGACCTGGCCAAGTCGAAGTCGCTGTTCGACCTTCTCATTCGGGAATATCCCAGCACGCCTCTCGCCGACCAGGCGAAACTGCTGTCCAGCTCAGTTCAACTGGTGCGGGAGATGGACGCGGCCCGGCGCCAAAACGAGGAACAACTCCAGCGCCTGTCAGGCCAAGTGACGGAGATCCTCGAGCGAATTGACGAGTTGGAGAAGCACCAGGAGGCGGAGCGCAATGATCCTCTGCGACGAGCGGCTCTCAGCCTTCGGGCGGGCAATGCGAAGGACGCCGCAGACATCTATCAGGCCTATCTGTCGACACCGGACGCGCCCAATCGGGATGAAGCAGCTTTCCGGCTTGCGCTGATCCACCTCAGCCAAGACGCAGGACCGCGAGACAGTCGCCAGGCGCTCAACCTGCTGGAGCGCGTTTCCAAGGAATGGCCCGACAGTCCGTATGCCTCTCAGGCCCGGCATCTCATCTCGGTGCATCGAGAATTGGCTCGCCTGCGGACACAAGTCGAAAGCCAACAGGCCGAGCTCAAACAGCTGAGCGACGCGCTTAACGCTTTGAAGGCGATTGATCTCAAGCGACGGTAAGTCCGATTAGTGTCTGTTACTCGTCAACCGAACCCCGTTCTCGCTTCTTTTCAGACCTGCGGCGCTTCTCTTGCAGGCGTCTTTTCACGGAGCCTGCCGTCGGCCGGGTTCGCATTCGTTTGCGGACCGGCACGGTTGCCTGGCGAATCAGGTTGAGAAGGCGGTTCATCACGTCTTCGCGGTTTTGTTCCTGCGTCCGAAAACGGCGGCCGGTGAGAACCAGGACTCCTTCCCGGGATACCTTCTTCCCGGCCAGCCGGATCAGCCGCTCCTGGACTTCAGCCGGCAAGCCAGAGTCCTTGATACTGAGGCGAAGCTGAACCGCCGTCGCGACCTTGTTGACGTTCTGTCCCCCCGGTCCTCCGGATCGAATGAACTGGAGCTCAATCTGCGATTCGTCAAGCGCAACCTGGTCCGTTACCTGGAGCATGATGAGCCAGTCTACTCTATGTTAGGTATGCATTAATGGTTTGAGGTCCGTCGGACCGACACGTCTATAGAAATCGGCCACCAAGGCAACCGCAGGTCCGTAGGATCGACCTGGCTGATGGCCGGGCCTCACGTGTCGGTCCTACCGACCTGCGGTTGCCTTGGTGGCCGATTTCTATAGACGTGTCGGTCCGACGGACCTCCATGAACCATCTGGCCACTTAAACAGCCGCTCTTACCTCACGGCTGCTGGACAACCTGCATCGTTTCGTCGATGGCCAGGGTCGGCCAGCTGGTTTTCGCCGGGTCGACCGGCCTCGCAGTGATCCTGAAGTGCTGATCACCGTCAGCTTCGGCCGAATAACTGTAGCCGTGACGGTTTTCACCTGAAAAAGGAATCGCGCGCTCGGCGGCGAGATCCTCAACGGTGCCGTAACGACCATGGCTAACGAGGTAGATCTTTTCCGCCCTGGCGATCGCCTGCAAATCGAGCTGGACTCCGACCGTGTCGATCTGTTCCTGGGGCGGCATGCCTGTCTGGGTTAAGGCATTGCGATAGATAAACAACGCGATCCCCGCAGCCAGTACGAGCACAAGCAGACACCCGAACGCTCTCAAGGTTCCCTCCTTGGCAGCCTACTTCCCGCCCGCCTCCACCAGTTTCTGCTTGAAGGCCTTTTCTATCGCCCTGGTCGTCAGCGGGTTCCGGTTCAGCGAAAAGCCTACTTTACCCGTTCGCCGCCTCAATTCTTCGATCACCGAAATCGAGGACGGAGTGGTGGGCTTTTCGAGAACGAAGTCGATACCCCATGTATCGTCATTTGGGAAAACCTGGACCAGCGACGGCTCACTGGACACCGGGTATAGGCCCCAGTACTCACCATCCTCGAAGATCCAGCCGTCGTCGTCGGCATCATTACCGGCAACGACGAAATAGTAGCCGGCGAACATCGGGTCAAACTGGAATTCGAACCTGCCGTCCTTCGCCTCGTCGACCGCCGTAGTCGTGCGGACCATCTCCAAGGTGCGGGGATCGAGAGCCAGTACGAAGACTGTCCCCAGGTTTCCAAGTCCTGCAGGGTTCCCGACATCCATCACGATCTGGATCGTCGCCGATCCGCCCTCTCCCTTGCAGGTCAGCTGAATGTCTGCCGTATATTCACCGTCAGCCAGGTTGGTACGGTTGACCGTAACCGTGAGCACCGTGCCAGAACCCGTTGCCGTCAGCCAGCCTGACCCTTTGTAGTATTTGATGGTTGGCTGGTTCACGCTCAAAGTCCCACCGCCACCATTGGATACCGTCGCGGTCATTTCCGCCTGGGTGTAGCCGAAATCCATCTTGGTTGTCGACACGATGAGCTTCGGCGATGATGAAACGGTCATGACTTTCTTCAAAGCTTCGACCGGATCCACCAGTCCGAAGCCGTAGAACTCGTCCTCGCCCGGGGTTCCAATATCGATCGCGGTCTCCTCCAGAACCTGCTTGATCAGCGCCGGGGTTAGGTCGGGTTTCTTGGCGAGCAGAAGCGATACGACTCCAGCCACGTGCGGGCTGGCCATGGACGTTCCCTGTTTGAAGACGTAGGTCGGTTTGTCGGTATCCTGGTTCCAACCGACGCTTAACACCCCGTCTACGTATCCGTCGTTGTTGGAGTCAATCGCCGAATTGCCGCCCGGCGCCACGACGGTGATGTAGTGGAGGCCATAGTTGGAGTAGGGCGCTCGGTTACCGGTCGGATCAATCGCTCCAACAGCGATGACCCCCGGATAGGCTGCAGGATAACGAGGCGTTGAACTATCCTGATTCCCTGCCGCTGCCACCACGGTTACCCCCGCGTTCAGGGCGGCCTGGATGGCAT
>Ga0105091_10000233_pt1 | contig 22376 bp, 17 predicted proteins | sample PPLLak1March2015_FD_87022 | JGI IMG/M metagenome (GOLD analysis project Ga0105091, IMG submission 87022) | Freshwater sediment microbial communities from Prairie Pothole Lake near Jamestown, North Dakota, USA - PPLs Lake P7 Core (1) Depth... | ecosystem: Environmental > Aquatic > Freshwater >... | reverse complement strand
ATGTCTATTATCTGTATCGTATTCCCAGCCCTGATAATCTTCCCAACTGACCTCATCGACTATTTCCAAATCATCATTGGCATCAAAAATAGTCGAAGTTCCGCACATATCGAGATTTGGCCCACCCATACCATTAGGCTCACCTTCATCGAGGTCGCCATTACCATACTGGTCTTTGTATTGGCCATCATTTGGGTCGAGGACAGGAGTTTTTAAGTTGTCATCATGAATAATTGCCTTTGCCCAGCGAAGGCCAAGAGGATTGCAGGGGTCAGCCTGAGTGCGGCCGGGACGATTGCGAATGAGAAAGATTGTTGTTGAACCATTTTGAGCAATAGTTCCCGGTGCATCGAGACCGCCATTCCAGAGGGTGCTCCAATCGACAAAATTAGAATCGGTAATATATGACGGAAAACGCATAGAGAAAGGTGAATAAGGTGAATAATCGTGGGCACATACCATAAGAATGCCGTTTTTGCCGAGCTTTAAACCATCCAAACTGTATAACTCATCGATTTCAGGATGAGCATTTGGAATTGGAGGAATGCTGCCTAATGGATACAATTCAGTTCGGCTGCCGTTAATATCTGCTATCGCGTAGCCATCGAGTTTCATGCCAGGAGTTCCAAGAAGCTCGATGAATTGGGATTCATCAGCGGAGCCGGCGGGATTCAAAAATACTTCGTTGATGAAGACAACACCCTTTGTGAATGGACAGGGAAACAAAATATAAAAAATGGCCAGCATAATCGCTTTTTTGAGCAATTTTTTCATCTTGGCACCTCAAAATTTTTGACGACAATATCCGTATAGCCGCCCTACAATATTTTGATAACGGTATGAACTTCCATGCTGGAGGATTTTTACGAACAGATTTTATATAGAACCCGTTCGTGCCTTTTCATCATCCGCCTACCGTGTTTTTTCCATCCCTGATTTAAAACAAAAAAACCAAAGAAAACTTTGGTTTTTTTTCTATAAACGAACAAGAAGGTATGATGTGAAGTGTAGTAGTATTCTGGAGTTATAGAATGCGTGCTTGTCCCTAAGGGATTCCTCAAAAAGCCAGTAACGACTACCACTGTTCTTCACCGTACCTCCAAAAATACTATTATAAGGGTACGAGAGGCATTATATCAGAGAATTTATACAAAAGTCAAGGGATTTCCCTGATAAGAATAAAAAGTCCTATAAAAAGATGGAAAAGACCTAAATGCTTGTGTTTTCGGGGCTTATGTTTTAAGAGCCTTTTTAAGATTCGTTCTGGCGTGCAAGACGGCGTCTATCGGACTCTTTTAGAAGGCGTTTACGAAGCCGGATGGCATTGGGGCAGACCTCGACAAGCTCGTCTTCCTGGATATATTCCATAGCTACTTCGAGAGACATTATGCGAGGCGGCCTGATTTTTGCGGCTTCATCCTTGCTGGTGGTGCGCATATTGGAAAGCTGCTTGAGCTTGGCGACGTTTACAGCAATGTCATCGTCTTTGCAGTGTTCGCCGACAACCTGGCCATCGTATACTGTTTCGCCGGGCGAGACAAAGAATATACCACGATCATACAGTGCATCGAGGGCATACGCGGTAACGGGGCCGGTGGTAGTGGCAATCATAACACCCGCCTTTCGCTGTGGAATCGCACCCCGCAAGGGCTCATATCTCTCGAATGTATGATGCATAACGGCCCTGCCCTGAGTGGCGTTCAACATTCTGGCGTGCAAGCCAAACAGGCCGCGAGATGGAATTAGAAATTCCATGTGAATAAAGGTATTTGCGCCGCTTTTGGCGTCCATTTTAATCATTTCGCTTCTTCGATCGCCAAGCAAACTCATAACTGCACTCTGGCAGTCCATTGGGCAATCAATCGCGAGCAACTCTATCGGCTCATGGTCTATTCCGTCGATTTTCCTGACAATAACGCTGGGTTTGCCGACACAAGTTTCATAACCTTCACGTCTCATATTTTCGAGCAGAATTCCAAGGTGCATAAGTCCCCTGCCTGAGACGTTGAATTCATCCGGAGTTTTGCCCTGTTCGACTCTCAAGGCGACGTTATGCTGAAGTTCTTTTTCGAGGCGCTCGCCGATGTGCCTGCTGGTGACATATTTGCCGTCCCTGCCTGCGAAAGGTCCATCGTTAACACGGAAGGTCATAGTCATCGTGGGTTCATCAACGGGAATAACAGGAAGCTGCGCTGGGTTATCGGGACAGGCAATGGTGTCGCCGATACCGACGGGGTCAAGCCCCGAGACGGCGCAGATATCGCCGGCCTGGACACTTGTAACGACCTTGCGTGTGAGGCCCTGGAACTGGTAAATCTGCATGATTTTCTGCTGAGTATGAACGCCCGCGGCATCTATGACAGTGACATTCTGGTTTTCGGTTAATTGGCCGGCAAAAACTCTGCCTATGGCAATCCGGCCGACATAATCAGAATATTCCTGGTTTGTAACAAGCATTTGCAATGGGGCATCGGGCAGAGCCTTCGGAGGCGGAATATGTTTTAAAATAGCATCATATATTACTTTTAAATTATTTGATTTTACATCAAGCTTTGATGTGGCCCAGCCCTGCCTGCCGGAGGCATAAATAATTGGAAAATCGAGTGCTTTATCATCTGCGCCGAGCTGGACAAGCAAATCGAAGACTTCATTGACTACATCATCGGGGCGGCTATTTTCACGGTCAACTTTATTGATAACTACTACGGGTCGAAGGCCGTTTTCGAGGGACTTGCTCAAGACAAAACGGGTTTGAGGCATAGGACCTTCAAAGGCATCAACCAGAAGCAGGACGCCATCGGCCATTTTGAGGACTCGCTCGACCTCGCCGCCAAAATCGGCGTGGCCGGGAGTATCGATAATATTGATTTTGTATTCGTCGCCTTCGGAGTCGGTATAAAAAATTGCGCAATTTTTACTGAGGATTGTGATACCCCGCTCCTGCTCGAGGGGATTGGAATCCATAATCAGCTTGTTTTCGCCGGCCTGGAGCTTATCAAGCTCTTCAGTGCGGAACATTCCGGATTGATAGAGAAGCTGATCGACCAGGGTTGTTTTGCCGTGGTCAACATGTGCTATAACCGCTACATTACGAATAAAATCTGAATACATTAAAAAATCCTTACCAAGGAATAATAAACATCCGAGATTCGACTTAATCACTTTCGCGTGAGCGGAATACTCTATACCATTTTTCCGCCGTGTCAATATAAAACTACGTAATATCAGCTCATGGAGTGCGAATTTGCGTGATTTTCAGGCATTTTACGGGCGACGATTGACAAACGCGATGAAATTATCGATAATCCTGCGGAAATAGCCGAAGTGGCGGAACTGGCAGACGCGCGGGATTCAAAATCCCGTCCTGGCAACAGGGTGTGGGTTCAAGTCCCTCCTTCGGCATTTTTTTTTCAATGCGACAAAACGAACTAAACGCAATCTGGAAACTGCCTACATCCCTATTTATTTTTTCACGAATGGTGATAATTCGCGGAGACGGGAGATAATGGGCGGGATTTTTTCGATGGTGAAATCGACTTCCTGTTCGGTGTTATAGCGGCTTAAACTGAAGCGGATGGAGCCATGGGCGGCGGTATAGGGGATACCCATCGCACGAAGGACGTGGGAAGGTTCAAGGGAGCCTGAGGTGCAGGCAGAGCCGGAGCTTGCACAAATTCCGAATCTATCGAGCATAAGCAGGATTGATTCACCTTCGATGAATTCGAAGCTGATGTTAGCGGTATTGGGGAGGCGATTTTCCTCGTCGCCATTGACCATGCAGTCTGAACATTTAGAAATTATGCCTTTTTCAAGTTTATCGCGAAGAAATTTTACTTTTTTATTTTCCTGCTCAAAATTCTGCATCGCCAGCTCGCAGGCCTTACCAAGACCGATGATGCCGGGGACATTTTCTGTGCCTGCACGACGGCCGCCTTCCTGATGGCCGCCGAGCATAAAGGGTGTAAGGCGTGTGCCCTTACGGACATAGAGGACTCCGACGCCTTTTGGTGCGTGAAGCTTGTGGCCCGAAATGCTGAGCAAATCGATATTGCTTGTGGAAAGATTAATCGGAATTTTGCCGACGGCCTGAACGGCATCGGTATGAAAGATAATACCTTTGCTTTTGACCATTTCCGCTATTTTTTCAATTGGAAATACGACACCAGTTTCGTTATTGGCATACATAATCGTGACAATCGCTGTGTTATCATCCAGATGAGATTCCAATTCAGCCAAATCGAGCCGGCCTTTTTTGTCGACTGATAACTCCACGATAAGATAGCCGAGGTTCTCGTAATCACGGCAAACACTCAGCACGGCGGGATGCTCGACGCGAGTTGTAATAATTTTACGACGATTGGGATGTGCGGCAAGTGTACCCTTAATGGCGGTATTATCACCTTCGGTGCCGCAGCCTGTAAAAATGATTTCAGCGGGGTCACAGCCGAGTAAGGCAGCTACTTTTTCGCGGGCTTGGCGGATTTTAATTCCGACCTGGCCGCCAAAGGTATGCATACTCGAGGGATTGCCATAAAGGTCGGCGAAATAAGGTTTGATTTCCTCAAATACTTCAGGGGCAACCTGGGTTGTCGCGTTATTATCAAAGTATATGGTCTTCATTTTTATTTCCTTAGCTCGTCTGCCAAATCCTTTTGCTCTTCAACAAAAATTTCAGGACTTACAAATTCTCTGAGTTTTGCCTCAACGAGGTCTCTCATTGTGATATTAGCCAGTGCACATTGAGCGCACATGCCTCGAAGTGCAACAATGACCTTATTGCCATCAACATCAATGAGGTCAATATTTCCGCCATCGGCACGAAGTGTCGGGCGAATCTGCTCGTTTATTGTTTCCTGAATGAGCTGAATTTTTTGAATATTAGTGAGTTTCTGTCCTTTTTCCCGGGCAGCAGCTTTTTGCACGGCTTTTTCGCCCTGGATACGCTGAATAATTTTTTCTATTTCGCCTTTGCACCCGCCGCAGCCGCCGCCTGCCTTGCAGTAATTTGTGACCTGTTCGACTGTGGTTAGATTATTTTCACTTATGACTCTTTCGATTTCTTTTTCCGTAACGCCGAAGCAAACGCAGACAACACGGCCTTCAAGCTGATGTTTTTTGGTTGCGCCGCCCTTATAATTGGCAATTGCGGCTTCGAGGGCCTCTCTGCCCATTACCGAGCAATGCATTTTCTGCTCAGGCAGGCCGCCAAGATAATCGGCTATATCTTTGTTTGTAACTTTGGCCGCTTCTTCCAGAGGCATTCCCTTGATTATTTCTGTGAGTGCGGAAGAACTGGCGATTGCACTTGCACAGCCGAAGGTCTTGAACTTAACATCTATAATTTTGCCTTTATCATCGAGTTTAAAAGTTAATTTCAAGGCATCGCCACATGCGAGCGAACCGACTTCTCCTATGCCATCAGGGTCCGTGATTTCGCCGACATTTCGCGGATTGAAAAAATGGTCTCTAACTTTATCCGTATATTCCCACATAAATCATTCCCGCTTTCAGTGTAATTCATTATTCGCATTAAGAGTATTCTATTATTTTAAAAGATTATTTCAACGATTTTGGCCCGATAAACGGCTTTTGAGTTCCATCTGAGATATTAATCGCATACAGCTCATCTGAGTTTTTCCATGGCGAATCGTGAGTGCCGCCTTTTATATACAAAAGACATTCATCACCTAAAAAGTTAAAGGAATGGGCTTGCCGCTCAATTTCTAAATACGAAATCTTCTCCATTTTTGTTTTTTCTATGTCATAGAACTCTATCAAGGTTTTGGGCGGCACATCTTTAGTGAATTCAGCGGTATTAGAATAAACCGCACATAATCTTGTTTCAGTTGCTGAGAACAGAATATTTATATAATGCTCTTTTTCATCATACTTCAAAAAATTATTGTAATTTCCATTTTCAAGATTTACCAGCCAGGACACGCAATTTTGATTAGAGTGTCTAGAACTGCAGACGGCCCATTTGCCTTTTGGTGAAAGATTAAATGAGAGGTAAATCTTTTTATCCTTAGCGGCATCTTCGAAGCTGTATTTAGGGAGAACTTCCGGCGGTATCAGCAGATTTTGCCGGGAAGTTTTAAGATTGCGGCATACGAGCTGATGGTTAACCATATTATCTTTAAAGATTTTTTCTAAATAAATCAATTTACCGGTATTTGACAAGATTTCCCATTGGCCAACTTCGTTACCCAGTTCAAATCTGTTTTCCTCTGAAGTAATCATATTTAATAAAGAAAAAGCATTTTCGTTAGAATCCTCGTCAACTTCCCTGCTGAGAACAGCCGAGTTAATATCGGTCAAAAATTTTTGCACATATCTTGGATTACCAGGTTTTGCAGTTTTAGCTTTTTGAATATCTCCGGAAATCACATCAATCCTGAAAACGGAATTAATTCCGGGTTCTTCTTCAGAAACAGGAGTTTCAGTTCCAAAAAGATAATGACCATCCGAACTCCAGGAAAAGTACTCAATAAAAAAATTGGGATCCGGCCGGGGATACCTGACAATTTTCTCATCATTAGTATTAATATTGTGAAGTATTAAATCATTAGCTCCATTATCGGCAGAGCGAAGGTGTCTATCTTTATAAGCTAACCAGTAATTTCCATCACAGAGACGCCAGACCAAATTCGGATTTGTGTAACCTATATTTTTTTTGAGGTCCAGGACCAATTGGCCGTTTTTATCAAGAACCACGCCTTTATGACTGAGAAGGTTTTTCTGCCTTGTCACAAAAACATATTCCCCCCCATTTGATACCGTGAACGAACGTATACCTTTGGTATAATCTGTCCCGCCGCCGAGCAGACCTATGGAGATAGCCCACACGACAGCAACAACCAAAGGCATTAAAAAGGCAGCAGCATACAGAAACATTGCAAAGATAGAGACACCGATTGTGGCGGGTTTTCTATAGATTTCAGGCAATAAGGCCTTAGCAGTTTGAAACTTCTGATTAAATGACATCTTTGAAAAGGAACCTTCTTTCATAAGGGCAAATATCTGAGATGAGACAGCTTCATCATTGTGGGGCAATCCTTTTTCTCTGATGTTATTCATCAATTTAGTTAATAACATCGATTTGCGAATTTGGGGGACGATGCCTGCCGCCAATGCAACGGCTATGATTAGAAGAATCTTATCAGCCGAAAATATTCCTGCAAGGCCGAGGAGAAACGCACTAAAACCAAGAAACAGAACCTTCAGAACTTTCCAGCGAGAGAACACCGCGATTTCAACAACTCTTCCGCCATCTAACGGAAGTATCGGAAGAAGATTTAAATAATTTAGAATGAGAAGAAACAAGCCGAGGTCTCTCATAAATGCGGCATCATATATTTGTGCCATACAGAACAGGCAGGCTCCAAGGATTAATCCCGGGACCGGGCCAAGAAAATAAATAATAATCCGCTGCATTGGAGTGGCTTTGTCTTCATCGGCAGCAATAGTAGCCGCACCAAAGGGCAGAAATAGAATATGCACATCCTTATGACCGAACATGCGCATTGCGATATAGTGACCCAGCTCATGAAAACCAAGGACCAGGATTATAATAAAAGCGGTCCTTATATCGAGAGCCATCTTGAAGAACACCATAGAAATAACAAGACTTATGAGGCAAACAGCTATAGTCCCAATATAGCCTTTATTTTTTGACTGCATCAATTCTCTCATCCGCAGAAACGCATTAACTTCGGCTTCAATAGGAATATCAACAGGCTTCAATTTTTGCGCTTTCATATATTTTTTTATATTCGAGCGCATATTTTTCATTTTTAGATTGCCGAATATTGCCTTGAACGCATGCTTAAGAGCCGCAAAAATTCTAATCTGATATCCAAATTCCTTATGTTTCTTTATCAGTCCTTTAGTTTCAAGGTTTGCAATATAATTATTTAATCCTGCCTTTTCTTTTTCAACATATTCAGCAGGGACAACTTTGATTGGGAAATGCTTCTGCTTTAATTGAGACAAATACTTTAGATGAACTTCAAACTGCTTTTCCAAAGTAACAACATATTCATCGCAAAGGGTAACATCAGGAATTTTGCCTATAATATCATGGGCATTGCCATTGGTTGTTAAAAGCTGATGACCATCACTGAAAAAAGAACTAAATTCAATTTTGAAAGGGACATCTTTATCCGGCATAGCCGGCAAACTCACATTGGCATAAGATTCCTTTGAATCGTTTACATAAACAAGATTCCATTTTTTTGAATGCGCTGTAACGATTGGTTCATCGGCTAACTGGCAATGAGAGAGAGAGAAACCAAGGTTGCGCAAATTTACATCAAAAATATTAAATAAATTAAGAAAAAAGTAAGGAAGTTCAGAAAGCTGGCCCAGCTGGCAATCTGCATTCTTAAGCCGGATTCCAAGAAGAGTTTTTACGAGATTTAAATAGATAATAAGATAGATGATTAAGAAGAATCCAAGTATGTACAGCAGAAAACCTAAAGAGCCCATAAACTCCTATATCCTGACAATCAGGACCCTGCCTGCGACTTAATTCATTTACAAATTTCGCAATAAGATAAATTTTGAATAATAAGAAAGATTATAATAGAAATGCTGCTGCAAGTCACTAGAAAACCAGCTTCATTATTTCCGGCTTGCCCCAAGAGCTTGCTGGAAGTCTGATATTATATCATCAATATGTTCAGTGCCAACCGAGACGCGGATGTAATCGGGCGTTACGCCGGCGGCAAGCTGCTCGGCTTCGGTCAATTGCTGGTGAGTGGTGCTGGCAGGATGTATCACAAGGGTTTTACTGTCACCAATATTTGCAAGATGGCTGGCAAGCTTTACGGCATTTATGAATTTAATTCCAGCAACTTTACCGCCTTTAATACCAAAACCGAGAATACCCCCCTGCCCATCAGGCATATATTTTTTAGCAAGCTTATAGTCAGGGTGAGAAGGCAGGCCGGGATAGTTTACCCAATTGACAAATTTATTTTTCTCAAGCCATTGCGACATTTTTAATGCATTTTCGCTGTGGCGAGGCATACGCAGATGCAGCGTTTCGATTCCCTGGAGGAACAAAAAGGCGTTAAAGGGTGACATACACGAACCCATATCCCGCAGCAATTGAACCCTTGTCTTTATAATATATGCCAGATTGCCGAATGTTTCGAAATATTTTATGCCGTGATAACTTGGGTCAGGTTCGGTAAGCTCCGGGTATTTGCCATTAGACCAGTTGAAGTTTCCTGAATCGACAATAGCGCCGCCGATGCTTGTGCCGTGGCCGCCGATAAATTTTGTGCAGCTATGGACAATAATATCGATGCCGTATTCAAAAGGCCTGAATAATATCGGGGTCATAACTGTGTTATCACAAATGACAGGCAAATTATTCTTATGAGCGATATCCGCAATTTTATCATATTGCAAAATATCGTTTTTAGGATTACCGACGGATTCAATAAATATGAGACGTGTATTTTCTTTTATAGCTTTCGCAAAGTTTTCGGGCGTTCGGGGGTCAACAAATGTCACTTCAATTCCCAACTTGCGAAAGGTTTGGCTAAATAGCGTAACTGTCCCGCCATATAATGAGTTAGATGAAACAAAATGCTGCCCGGCTTTGCAGATATTGAGAACAGCCGCTGTAATAGCTGCCATTCCAGAACTGAAGCATAGACCCGCAACACCGCCTTCCATTGCGGCCAGCCGTTTTTCAAGGACATCTGTGGTAGGATTCATCATGCGGGTGTAGATATTGCCGAATTCCTTGAGAGCAAAAAGATTTGCGGCATGATTGCTATCTTTAAAGAGATAGCTTGATGTCTGGTAAACAGGAACCGCCCTGCTTAATGTTTGGGAATCGACTTCCTGGCCGGCGTGAAGTGCCAGGGTTTCAAGATGAAGTTTTTTCTCTTCGCTCATTAATTTATCTTTCTTAATTTGCAGGTAAAATCGCAACCATTTTATCGAGCGCGTTTTTTGCTTTTGCCGCAATCTGAGGTGGCACAGTTATTTTATAGTGCATATCCTCGAGAGACCAAAGCACCTTTTCAAGGTTTATACGTTTCATGTTCGGGCAAACTGAACGCGTGCTTGCCGGATAAAATTCCTTTTCAGGGTTTTCTTTTTTAAGACTATGAATGATTCCAACTTCGGTAGCAATGATAAATTCTTTCGCGTCGCTTTGCTTTGCGAATTTAAGCATCTGACCGGTGCTGAGCAATTTATCACAGATTGCCTTTACGGGCTCAGTGCATTCCGGATGAGCCATCACAATCGCATTGGGGTGCAATTTACGGGCTTTTTTTATGTCCTCTTCTGTGATAAAGGTGTGAGTCGGGCAATACCCGGGCCACAGAATCATTTCACGGCCGGTCTTTTCGATTACAAAACGGCCTAAATGCTGATCCGGGACAAAGATAATCTGTTTATCTTTTGGCAATGATTGCACAACTTCGACGGCGTTTGCACTTGTGCAGCAGTAATCACTGTCGGCTTTTACTTCGGCAGAGCTATTCACATAGCAAACAACTAACGCATCCGGATGTTTTCTCTTCAATTCTTTTAACTGCTCAGCATTGATCATATCAGACATCGGGCAGCCGGCATTTTTATCCGGCAAAAGGATGGTCTTAGCCGGCGATAAAATCGCGGCGGTCTCTGCCATGAATTTTACGCCGCAAAAAACTATAACATCAGCATCATTAGCCGCGGCTTTCCTGCTTAATTCAAGAGAGTCGCCAGTGAAATCGGCAATATCCTGTATTTCAGGGGCCTGATAATTATGCGCAAGGATTACGGCATTACGCTGGGCTTTTAAATCTATAATTTTCTTTATTAAATCTTCATTCATTTTTTCTTTTTTTTCTTAGGACTTTTTTTAACAGAATGTTTTTTATAAATAAGCTCAGCGTTAGGAGCTATAACAGTAACACCCGGCGGAACGGATTCTTTAATCGAGACGTTTCCGCCTATAACTGCCCCTTTGCCGATAGTTATATCGCCAAGGATTGTCGCCTCAGCATATATAGTGACATCATCCTCAATTGTCGGGTGGCGCTTGCCACCTTTAACGATTTTTCCCTCGGCATCTCTTTGGAAGCTCAGGGCGCCAAGAGTTGTGCCCTGATAAATTTTAACATTATCTCCAATAATGCTTGTTTCACCGATAACAACACCTGTGCCATGGTCTATAAAGAAATTTTTGCCGATTGTGGCACCGGGATGGATATCTATACCTGTTTTTGTGTGGGCGTATTCTGTCATAATTCGCGGAATAAGCGGCACTTCCTTTAAAAACAGTTCATGAGCGACACGATAAATCGCGATAGCAATTATGCAGGGATAGCTTATGACAATCTCTTCAGGAGATTTCGCAGCGGGGTCACCATCGAACGCCGCCTTGACATCGCCTTTGAGCATTTCCCTTATAGAGGGGAGCCGATTTAATAAATGAACGGTAGCATCATCGGCCATTTTGTGACAGCCGTTTGCGCTGCAATCTTCCAACCGGCAGCGATATTTTAAGGCCTTTTCTATTTGAGATGAAAGCTCGGTATAGATATGGCACAAGACATCTATTACAACATAATTCACATTTGATTTAGTTATAGTCCTTTTACCGGTAAACCCCGGGAAAAGGACCTCAAAAATAATATCTATAATTTCTATAATTTTATCGCGGACCGGAAGATTAGTTGCATCTATGAAATTAATTCCCAAATCACCCTGATATGTCCCAATAACTTCAGCAACAAGCTGCTCGAGTTTTTTATCAGTTAAATCAGTTTTTGCCATATAAGTATTCTCTCCTAAGCTTTTTAGATTCCGGCAAACATTTCAGTGGAGATATATCTTTCCCCGGTATCGGGCAGGATTACGACAATGGTTTTTCCCTGATTCTGGGGACGCTGCGAGATTTCAATTGCAGCCCACATTGCGGCACCGGAGCTTATCCCCGAAAGAACTCCCTCTTTATATGCTAATTGACGTGCAGTTTCCATAGCATCCTTGTTTGTGACCTGAATAATCTCATCGATAATCTCGCGATTTAATACCGATGGAACAAATCCAGCGCCAATGCCCTGGATTTTATGAGGACCTGGTTTGCCGCCGGAAAGAACGGGTGAGTCTTTGGGCTCTACCCCTATAACTTTTATATCTTTGTTACGGTTTTTGAGAATCTCGCCGCAGCCAGTAATTGTTCCCCCTGTCCCGATTCCTGCCACAAATATATCTAATTTTCCATCAGTATCTGCCCATATTTCCTCTGCAGTTGTCTCCCGGTGAATCTGTGGATTTGCAGGATTATTGAACTGCTGGGGCATAAAGGCATCAGGATTTGCCGCAAGCAGCTCTTCGGCTTTTTTAACCGCACCGGTCATGCCTTCGGCCGCAGGAGTAAGAACAATTTCTACCCCGAAAAATGATAGAATTTTTCGCCTTTCTATGCTCATTGATTCCGGCATCGTCAGAATTAATTTATAATCCTTTGCCGCACAGATTATGGCTAAACCTATTCCCGTGTTTCCGCTTGTAGGCTCAATAACTGTAGAACCTTCTTTAATGAGACCTTTGTTCTCGGCATCTTCAATCATTGATAATGCAATCCTGTCTTTGACGCTGCCGCCCGGATTTCGAGATTCCAGCTTAGCTAAGATTGTAACTCCCTGCTGACCTAATTTTTTTACCCTTACAAGAGGTGTAAATCCGATAGATGCAATTACATCATCAAATATTGCACTCATAAGCATTCCTAAATTTGATAATCTGATTTCTTATTATTTGCCTTTTCAATCACATCTTTTAATGTCATAGACTCCAGAACATTTCGAACCGCGCGCTGAACTTCTTCCCATACCCTCCTTGCAATACAATCTTCTGACCTTTTACAGTATTTATCATTTTCAACGCACTCTACTGTAACGACCTGGCCTTCAAAGACATCAAAGACATCGCTTAGTTTAATATTTTCAGGGGAATTAGCCAGAATATAACCGCCTTTAGCTCCCCGCGTGCTTCTAATAAGGCCCGAAGATTTCAAAGCTGCCATTATCTGTTCAAGATATTTTGTAGAAATTTCCTGATTTTGAGCAATAACCCTGGTTTGAAGCGGTCCATGGCCATAATTTGCCGCTAACTCTAAAACTGCCCGCATTGCATATCGTGTTCGAGTTGATAGTTTCATAAGTATTCTCCATTAATCCTACTGCCTTGGTAGTATATTATACGAACCTTTTGTCTTGAGGCATTATAAAAAAATAAAAAAACTATTTGACAAAAGTGGTTGTGTTTCGTACTATTCATATTAATTCAGTATGATAAGTAGGATTTAAAATTATCAAAAGGATGAAATGAGTGAAAGAAAGAATAATAATGAATATGCAGCCAATGAAGCCATCCTTAAGGATATCAAAAACATGATTGCAGGCTTAGATTATGGGACGGTAACAATAAAAGTGCATAATTCGAAGATTGTGCAGGTTGAAATAACTCGAAAGAAACGTTTCGATGATGCAATTATGGAGAAAGGAGGCGGTATTTAGTCCAAGCCAAGAGTCTTCAAAAAGCCCCGCGATTTTGAAGTGATCTAGCGGATAAGCCGCGGCAAAAATTTAAAACATTAAATAAATCGCAGGAACAACCAGTCATCTGGAAAGCACCTGCCAAACAAAAGTGCGTGGAATTTGATGATTGAACATTCACTCGGCATGGTTTGTTAATAAAAACCTGACTTTAGTCGCAGCTTACGTGGATGCCGGGATGAAAATCTACTTAAGCAGGTCTTGGAAATGGACTTGTGTTTAGTAATCAATATGCCTTTTAAAAATTAAATTTTAGAAAAGAAAGGAAAATTATAAATGAGCAAGATAGATCAGAAACTAAAAATTGATACGTTAGCACTTCACGGCGGACAGGAGCCGGACCCGACAACTGGCTCAAGGGCGGTGCCGATTTATCAGACAACTTCTTACCAGTTCAAAAATACAGAGCATGCGGCTAATTTATTCGGGCTTCGAGAATTCGGCAACATCTATACCCGTATTATGAATCCGACAACTGATGTGCTTGAAAAGCGAATAGCCCTGCTCGATGGAGGAATCGGTGCATTGGCGGTCTCAAGCGGACAGGCGGCAAGTACCCTTTCAATTTTAAATATTGCCCAAACAGGTGATAATATTGTATCGGCGGATAATCTCTATGGCGGGACATACAACCTGTTTCACTACACGCTGCCTAAATTCGGAGTTGAAGTAAAATTTGTAAAATCGAATGATTTGGCCGCTTTTCAAAAGGCAATTACACCAAAGACAAAGGCAATCTATGCGGAGTCAATAGGTAATCCTAAACTGGATGTAGCAGATTTAGAAGGCATATCGAAGGTCGCTCACAATAATGGGATTCCATTTATTTTGGACAATACCGTTTCGCCTTACCTGCTTCAGCCGTTTGATTTTGGGGTGGATATCACTGTGTATTCGGCGACTAAATTCATCGGTGGTCATGGGACATCCATTGGGGGATTGATTGTTGATTCAGGAAAGTTTGACTGGACTAACGGCAAGTTCCCGCTGATTGCGGATGCTGACCCGAGCTATCACGGCTTGAATTTTGTTGAAGCATTAAAGCCGTTGGGAAATATTGCATATATTATCAAGGCACGGGTTACGCTTTTACGTGATATAGGAACGGCGTTATCGCCCTTCAATGCATTTTTATTCCTTCAAGGGCTTGAAACACTGCACTTGAGAATGCCCAGACATTCGGAAAATGCTTTAGCCGTGGCGAAATACCTGAGCAAACATCCAAAGGTATCATGGGTAAATTACCCGGGCCTTGATTCGAGTCCGGATAAAGAAAGAGTTAAGAAATATTTACCCAAAGGCGCAGGCGCGATTATAGGTTTTGGGATTAAAGGCGGCTCTGAGGCAGGCAGAAGATTTATTGATTCACTCGAACTGTTTTCACACCTCGCCAATATCGGCGATGCAAAATCTCTGGCCATTCATCCTGCGACGACAACACATCAGCAATTGTCACCAGAAGAACAGTTATCGACAGGTGTAACGCCTGATTTTGTGAGACTATCGATAGGTATTGAGCATATCGATGACATAATAGCAGATATTGAACAGGCCTTAAAAAAGGCATGAAGTAAGGAGTAAAAAATGAGCAGAATATTTGATGACATTACCAAAACAGTAGGCAATACGCCATTGGTTCGGCTTAACAGGATTACGGAAGGTCTAAACGCAACTATACTGGCCAAGCTCGAGTCATTCAATCCGCTTTCAAGCGTAAAGGACAGAATCGGGGCGGCAATGATTGAAGACGCAGAAAGGCGAGGTGTGCTGCAAAAGGATTCCGTGATTATCGAACCAACAAGCGGTAATACCGGAATCGCCCTGGCCTTTGCGGCAGCAGCTAAAGGGTATCGGCTGATACTGACTATGCCGGAGACGATGAGCGTCGAAAGAAGGCAATTGCTTAAAATTTTCGGAGCGGAACTGGTGCTTACTGAAGGAATAAAGGGAATGAAGGGAGCAATTGAAAAAGCCCAGGAGCTTGCCGGGACAACACCGAAGAGCATTATTTTACAGCAATTCAATAACCCTGCTAATCCTGAGATTCACCGCAAGACCACGGCAGAAGAAATCTGGAACGACACGGATGGACAAGTTGATATCCTTGTGTCGGGTGTCGGGACAGGCGGAACTATTACTGGAGTTGCCGAGGTCATCAAAAAACGCAAACCTGCATTTAAAGCGATTGCGGTAGAACCTGAGACATCGCCTGTTCTTTCGGGCGGAAATCCCGGGCCGCATAAAATACAAGGGATAGGCGCGGGCTTTGTGCCGCAGGTTTTAAACACAAAGATAATAGACGAGATTATAAAAGTTAAAGATACAGATGCGGGTGCGGTTGCCAGAAGACTGGCAAAGCTTGAAGGAATCCTCGGGGGGATATCGAGCGGGGCCGCCCTTTGGGCCGCACTAGAAGTAGGCAAGCGTCCTGAAAACGCAGGAAAACTAATTGTAGTTGTGCTTCCAGACACAGGTGAAAGATATCTTACTACATGGTTATTCCAGGAAGGTTAAAAAAGGTAAATTCAATGTCACGTGAATTTTCGAACATTCTCGAAACTATCGGCAGGACCCCTTTGGTGAAATTAAACCAAATCACTAAAGGGATTACTTCAAAAATTTATGTTAAGCCGGAATTCTTCAATCCCGGCGGAAGTGTAAAGGACCGTATAGGTTTATCCATGATAGAAGCCGCGGAAAAAGAAGGCAAAATCCGGCCGGGAGGAACAATTATTGAGGCAACCGCAGGCAATACCGGCGTGGGATTGGCGCTAGCGGCAGCTATTAACGGTTACCGATGCATTTTTGTTTTGCCTGATAAAATGAGCCAGGAGAAAATCGCGCTTCTCAAGGCATACGGCGCTGAAGTTGTGATTACGCCTACATCTGTTGCGGCCGATTCACCTGAAAGCTACAACGGAGTTGCCGACAGATTAGCGAGAGAGATTCCGAATTCTTTGCGACCGAACCAATTTGAAAATCCGAATAACCCGCTTGCTCATTACAGGACGACAGGCCCTGAGATATGGAATGACTCGGATGGCAAAGTCGAGGTTTTTGTCGCTGGAATGGGAACGGGAGGGACAATTTCCGGCACAGCCAGGTTCCTTAAAGAAAAAAATCCAAATATTATAATAGTCGGTGCTGACCCTTCGGGTTCGATATTGTCTGGAGACAGTCCCCATTCATATAAAGTGGAAGGAATAGGCGAGGACTTTATTCCAAAGACATTTAATCGCCAGTTAGTCGATGAAATGATAAGGGTCAGCGATACAGAGTCATTCAATACAGCAAGACGCCTGGCGCGGGAAGAAGGAATCCTTGCAGGCGGCTCATCAGGGACAGCTCTTGCGGCAGCTTTGAAATACGCACAGCGGCTTGAAAAATCGAAATATATAGTGGTGCTATTGCCTGATACGGGAAGAAATTACATTAACAAAATTTATTCAGATAAATGGATGCAGGAAAACGGATTCTGGGAAGGCAAGATGCAGGAATCTATAAAGATAAAAGATTTGCTTGTTGAAAAGAATATTTTCACAAGCATTATTTACGTTTCACCTCAGGAGAAATTATATCAAGCACTCCGCCTAATGCAGGAATACGAGATTTCACAATTGCCGGTAATAGATATCGCTCAAAACGTCGTCGGCAGCATAAATGAGGCAACCCTGATGCAATTGTCACATGATGGAATAGATTTTCGTCAGCAGACAATATCGGCGGTAATGGGAAAACCGCTGCCGGTATTAGACGAAGACACGGATGTTTCTGAGGCATACAGAATACTATTGTCAGGGGCGAGCGCAATAGTAGTTAAGAGGCCTGAAGGGCTTACGGGACTTCTGACAAGGGTAGATCTGATTAATTACTGGATTAATCGAAAGAAAGAAGGAGTATATGCGATTTGAAACTAAAGCCATTCATGCGGGCCAGCAGCCGGATGCCTCAACAGGCGCGGTGATTGTGCCCGTATATCAGACATCTACGTTTCAGCAGGAAGCTGTTGAAAAGCATAAAGGATATGAATACGCACGGACCGGAAACCCGACGAGGGCGGCACTTGAGACCTGCATAGCTGAGCTGGAAGGCGGCAAATTCGGACTGGCGTTTGCCTCGGGTGTTGCGGCAACGGCAGCAGTTTTTTCATTATTTGGAAAAGGCGCACATATCGTGTTAGGTGATGACCTTTACGGGGGGACATACCGATTAGCAGAAAAGGTTTATAAAAAATGGGGACTTTCAACAACATATGCTGATGTAGATTCTATTGAGTCTTTCGAAAAAGCCATAACCAGGAATACGAAATTGATTTGGATAGAATCGCCAACAAATCCGCTTTTGAAAGTGATTGATATAAAAAAACTGGCCGGAATTGCCAAAAGGAAAAAGGTGCTTCTTGCCGTTGACAATACCTTCGCAAGCCCATATTTCCAAAATCCGCTTGCATTGGGGGCAGATATCGTCGTTCACAGCACAACTAAATATATAAACGGCCACAGTGACCTTGTGGGGGGCGCTGTGGCTGTTAACGATGAAGCGATATACAATGAATTAAAATTCTATCAAAATTCTGCCGGGGCAGTTCCGGGGCCAATGGATTGCTGGCTGACTTTACGTGGGCTAAAGACATTAGCCGTGAGGATGAGAGAGCATGAGAAGAACGCTCAATATCTGGCGGAATTTCTTTCGAAACACAAAAGAGTCGAAAAGGTTTACTATCCCGGGCTAAAAGGCACAAAGGATTATAAAATCGCCTCTGAGCAAATGAGCGGTTTCGGTGGGATGCTCAGCTTTGAAATTAAAGGAGATTTTTCAGTTGTTGAGAAATTCTTTTCGAAATTAAAACTGTTTCTTCTTGCTGAAAGTCTTGGCGGAGTTGAGTCGCTTGTTTGCTATCCGGCGAAGATGACTCATGGATCTATGCCGGAAAAAGAGCGATTAAAAAGAGGAATCAAAAACAATTTAATCCGGGTTTCGGTCGGACTGGAAAACAAAGAAGACCTGAGAGCAGACATCGAAAATGCACTTTCAGAAGGCGATTGAGGATGGAAACATACTTAAGAAATACAAGACGAAAGGAGGTTAAAGATTAGCAATTGAAGTGAGCCTGCCGGTACGAACCGGAGGTTTGATTAATAAAAATAAACCGGATTGACCGGATAACCGGAGGTCCTGGAGTAAGTTACTGAAAGGACCTCCTAATGAGATATAGAACTTTATTAACAATGATAATTTTAACAAGCAATATTTTTATCAAACAGCTTGACGTTTTTGCGGAATCCCCGGAAGGGGCCAAAACGACGGATGAACGTCTGGCTGAACTTGAACAGAAAATAAAAGCACTTGAAAGACAGTCGGAAATACAAAAGGAACAGGGCGTAGAGAAGGCAAAAACCAATCCGGTCGTAACAGCGAACACCAGGGAAGGGTTTTCAATCAAAGATCCTAACGGCGAATTCATTCTGAAACTTCGCGGCTACGTGCAGGCGGACAGCCGGTCAGTAAGCGGAAAGACATCGAACAATGACGACACCTTTTTATTACGCCGTGTTCGTCCGATTTTTGAAGGCACAGTAAGCAAATATATCGATTTCAGAATTATGCCTGATTTCGGCTCCGGAAAGACCGAGTTGCAGGATGCATGGCTTGACCTGAAATATATCCCCGAAGCAAAACTTCAAATTGGAAAATTCAAGGAACCTTTCGGAATAGAAAGACTGCAGTCGGGAACAGATACACTTTTTGTCGAAAGAGGATTGCCGAATAATCTGGCGCCAAATCGAGATATCGGCGCGGCATTTCATTCAGATTTATTCAACGGCAAACTAAGCTATGCGGCAGGCATTTTTAACGGTGTTCCTGATGGCGGCAGCCTTGATTCTGATATAGATAATAACAAGGAATTCGCCGGCAGAATCTTTGTTAATCCATTCAAGGGCGGGGATATCGGCCTGCTCGAAGGATTTGGAGCAGGCTTTGCCTTGACGACCGGCAACAAAAACGGAGTGGGCCCCTCTTCAACTTATTTGCCAACTTACAAAACGCCAGGCCAGTCGACGTTTTTCAGCTACCACTCAGATGTTTTTGCCGACGGTCGACATACAAGATATTCGCCACAGACATATTACAGCTATGGCTCCTTCGGATTATTGGGTGAATACGTCCTATCGCAACAGCAGGTCGTCAGAGGCGCAAATACTGAAAAACTCAGCAACGACGCCTGGCAGATTGCGGCTTCCTATGTGCTGACTGGTGAAGCAGCTTCTTATAAAGGCGTTGTTCCCAAAGAAAATTTTAATCCGCAGAAAGGAAACTGGGGGGCATTAGAAGTCGTCGGCAGAGTGGGCGATTTGAACATCGATAACGACGCGTTCCCGACATTTGCCGATGCTGCAAAATCCGCGAAGTCCGCTAAATCGTGGGGCGCAGGATTAAACTGGATTTGGAACAAAAATGTCAAGTGGATGATTGATTATGACCAAACGAGATTTACAGGCGGTGACCCGACTGGTCACCGTGAAAAAGAAAATGCAATACTCGTTCGAAGCCAAATCAGTTTCTAGATATATCGAGAAAAAGGAAATTTAAAATGACACTTAAAAATATAACTTTAATATTGCTTTCGATTTTTACAATCTCAAGTTTTTCATCGGCAAAAGATATTACGCTTTTGAATGTTTCATATGACCCGACGAGAGAGTTATACCAAGAGCTAAACGCGGCGTTTGCTAAACAGTGGCAGGAAAAGACCGGCCAAAAAATGAAAATAAATCAATCACATGGCGGCTCAGGAAAACAGGCCCGCTCTGTCATCGATGGGCTTGAAGCAGATGTCGTTACACTTGCCCTTGCCTATGACATTGACGCAATCGCGGAGAAAGCAAATTTGCTGAGTAAAAACTGGCAATCCAAATTGCCGGATAACAGCTCGCCTTATACATCGACGATTGTTTTTCTTGTGCGAAAAGGCAATCCTAAAAATATCAAGGACTGGGATGACCTTATAAAACCCGGCGTCTTGGTCATTACTCCGAATCCAAAAACTTCAGGCGGCGCACGCTGGAATTATTTGGCGGCATGGGGGTACGCCCTGAAAAATCATGGAACCAATTCCGATGCAAACCAGTCGGCGAAAGAATTTGTTACGAAACTATATAAGAATGTTCCCGTCCTCGATTCAGGCGCACGCGGCTCATTGACTACGTTTGTTCAGCGGGAAATCGGTGATGTCTTTTTGTCCTGGGAGAACGAGGCGTTTTTAGCAGTAAATGAATTAGGTAAAGGCAAATTCGAGATAATCGTGCCGTCGGCAAGCATACTTGCCGAGCCGCCTGTCGCGATTGTCGATAAGGTTGTCGACAGGCGAGGGACACGTGCGGCTGCGCAGGCATATCTTGAATTTCTTTACACCGAGCAGGGTCAGGAAATCGCGGCGAAAAATTATTATCGTCCCCGATTGAAGATGATCGCGGAAAAATATGCCGGACAATTTACAGAGACTAAGCTGTTTACGATTGATGAGGTTTTCGGCGGCTGGCAAAATGCGCAGAAAACCCATTTCACCGACGGGGGCGTTTTCGACCAGATTTATCAAGTGGGAAAATAATAACTTAAAGATGAATGCGCTGCCACATACTTTAAAAAAACATAGTATTCTTCCCGGGTTCGGGTTGTCACTGGGATATACGCTATTGTATCTGAGCTTAATTGTTCTGATACCTTTGGCGGCTGTATTTATCTCAGCAGCAACATTGACCCGGGAGCAGTTTGTGACGACCGTTACCGCTCCTCGCGTTCTGGCCTCTTACCGACTCACCTTTGGCGCTTCGCTTGTCGCAGCGATGATAAATGTGGTTTTTGGTTTGTTGGTAGCCTGGGTGCTTGTGCGATATCGGCTGCCCGGCAAAAGATTTATAGATGCGTTGATTGATTTGCCGTTTGCCTTGCCGACGGCAGTCGCGGGAATCGCGCTTACAGCCGTATATGCGCAAACAGGTTTGATCGGCGGATTGCTGAGCAAAATAGGGATTAAAGCAGCGTTTACCCCGCTTGGGATAATAATCGCATTGACGTTTATTGGTCTTCCTTTTGTGGTGCGGACGGTCCAGCCGGTTTTACAAGATTTAAGCAAAGAGACTGAAGAGGCGGCGGCAAGTTTGGGGGCAAGCCGGCTTCAAACTTTCAGAAAGGTGATTTTACCTGAAGTCGCACCGGCGCTTTTGACAGGTTTTGCGCTGGCTTTTGCGCGGGCGATCGGCGAATACGGCTCGGTGATTTTTATCGCAGGAAATATGCCGATGAAAACCGAGATTACCCCCCTGCTTATTATTACCAAACTCGAACAATACGATTATGCGGGTGCTACAGCAATTGCCGTTGTGATGCTCGTCTCATCATTTGTTCTGCTTTTGATAATCAACATTTTACAGAAATGGGCCGCCAGGACAGACAACAGATGACAGATGACGGAAAACAAAGATTGGTGCGGTGGATTCTAACAGGCGTTGCTTTGGCATTTCTTGGACTGTTTCTCGTTGTGCCATTGGCGGCAGTTTTTACCGAGGCGCTTAAAAAAGGAGTTGTCGCGTATTTCCAGTCATTCAGCGATTCCAACGCATTAGCTGCGATTCAATTGACTATAACAACAGCGTTAATAGCGGTGCCGCTGAATTTAATATTCGGCGTGGCGGCTGCCTGGGCAATCGCTAAATTCAATTTTATTGGCAAAAGCATTTTGATTACCCTGATTGATTTGCCTTTCGCGGTTTCCCCGGTAATTTCAGGATTGATTTTCGTTTT
>Ga0105091_10000232_pt1 | contig 22390 bp, 16 predicted proteins | sample PPLLak1March2015_FD_87022 | JGI IMG/M metagenome (GOLD analysis project Ga0105091, IMG submission 87022) | Freshwater sediment microbial communities from Prairie Pothole Lake near Jamestown, North Dakota, USA - PPLs Lake P7 Core (1) Depth... | ecosystem: Environmental > Aquatic > Freshwater >... | reverse complement strand
TATAAAATTCCTCTTTTTTATTAAGATGCGGGCTGACTTCACTCCCGATTTTAAAAATGCTCTCAGAATCCTAATAATCCTAATAATCCTGAGAATCCTAATAATCCTGAGAATCCTAATAATCCTGAGAATCCTAATAATCCTGAGAATTCTAATAATCCTGAGAATTCTAATAATCCTGAGAATTCTAAAATTTTAATAATTAAAGGTGCTTCGAGGCCCAAATCTCAATCGAATGCAGAAAGAAGATTTCTTCGCTGTTTATTCCTCAACTCTTAATATATTTTACGGTACTTCCGGAATCTTATATTTAATTTTCAGTACATCCGTAGTTTTATATTATTAAAAGATATCTGGCATTCAAGGCATCTGTAAAAAACGGTGTCCTTGAAAAACGGTATCTTAAAAAACGGCATAAGAAAAACGGATTCTTTGAAAAACGGTCTTCGAAAAACGGTATTTTTTAAAAGTGGCAGTTAAAAAACGGATTCTCGAAAAACGGCACTAAAAAACAGCATTTAAAAACAGATGCCTATCCTATTTAATTCCGGAGCTTCTTCTTATCTGCTTCAAAAGTTATCAGACCTTTCCTATTTGTCTTAATAATTCTTTTCCTTCTTTATTCTACATTTCTCTATTTTAGTATTAATATTTTCAAGTTTCAACTTCAAGTTTATTTTTAACTGTATTCTGGAATCATCTTTTCTATATATTCTCGATATTAAATACTGATACAGGTTAATCCATTTCTTATTTTCGATCCAGAAATGCTATTTTTATACGGCATTCTTCCTTTTTAAGGAAGAACCTTAAATATATGTACAGAATAGATTTTTAGATCTATTCTGTACGGATATTGTAAGGTGGGGATTGCAATCGTTCAAGTCTTCGGGCATTCGGGTGCTGAGAAAAGTTTAATCAAAATTACCAGACAATTCGGATTTCGGTTTGGATGCTTTGATGATATATCTGAAGAGGAAAAACATCTTAAAAACCAGTACATACTGAGGTATCCGACTGAATGTTATAAAGTTGAAACTGAAATAAAAGATCTGGAAGTCAAAATAGATGATCTCGAAACAGAAATAGAATCCAGGTCGCTCGAAATTACGAACGATATCGGTCTGAGAATCAAAAATCTCGAGAAAGATATATACGAGCTTGAAAATGTCAAATTTAGTTTGAGTTCGCTACTTTCTTACTTTAGAGCTAAATTAACTTTACATAATAAGAAAAGGCTTGTTCAGGATTTGAAGCTCAATCCTCAAAAAGAGATCGATAAATTGCTGAGAAAAGAATGCTCTGATTTTCAAAACTTCAAGAACAGATGTGCTTATTTAAAAGAGGACAAAAAGGAAGAGATAAAAAGGCGGCTTCAGCCACTTCCTGAGAACCTGGAGAAGATAAAGAAAATCAAAAAAACCAATGAGTATAAAGGTACAGTTGGAGAGCTAGAGGTGATCAAAAATCTTGAGAATTTACCTGAAGGTTATTTTCTACTCAACGATTTGTTTCTGAAACTTGATGAATACATAACCTTCCATGGTTCAAAACTAAGATCAGCACAGATAGATCATCTGGTTGTGGGTCCAACTGGAGTTTACGTCATTGAGGCGAAGAACTGGAGCTATGAGTACGTCCAAAAAGTATTCAGTGGAAACTCTTACACCCCTTACGATCAAATTCAAAGAAGCAGTTACCTTACGTACAGATACCTGAACATTAGGAAATATGGAAATATGTTTCAGAAAATTTACTTCCGACTTGCAAAAGGCGAGATAAAGGTAAAATCAATAATAGCTATCACTGGTGCAGACATTCCTTATACAAAGGAACAGCATACGCCTGTCATGCGTTCAAACGAATTAAGCAACTACATAAAAAGAGGCTCTCAAACTCTTTCTCCTGAGGAAGCCCGCGAGATTGCCGAAAAATTAAGCTATAGAGTTCTATAATCCAGTAATATCGAAAGTAAAGAAATAACCTGTGAGAATAGCAAAGTAAAAATAAAATTTAAAAACAGAACTTCAGTTTTCACTGAAGTCCGAAGTGTTTTATGTTCCAGTCTGCACTGGCCTGAATTTTCTTTATTTCTTCTTCACCGCCTTCCATGGTGAAGAGGTGTTTGAACCTTTTCTGGGCTTTGAGATACTCTTCGACCGGTCTGGGGTCCTTAACCTTTCTGACCTGGGTAATTTCCCCGTTTTCCATCTCGTACAGGGGCCACAGGCAGGTTTCGACTGCTAGTTTGGCAATCTCCAGGGTCTGGGAGGTATCAAAGCCCCAGCCCGTTGTGCAGGGGGCGTGGGCATGGATGTAGGTCGGGCCCACGATTTCAGTGGCTTTCTTGACCTTACGCATCATGTCTCTTGGGAAACCTATCGAGGTTGTGGCTACATACGGAGAGCCATGGGCTGCCATGATGGCAGGCATATTCTTTTTGGGGCGTGGGTTTCCGAAGGAAACTTTCCCGGCCGGAGTGGTCGTGGTGCTGGCATCGAAAGGAGTCCCACTGCTGCGCTGGATTCCAGTGTTCATGTAGGCTTCGTTGTCCATACACACATAGGTGAAGTCGTGCCCACGCTCAAAAGCGCCTGAAAGGGCACCGATTCCTATGTCCATGGTAGAACCGTCGCCTCCTATTGATATGACTTTGATGTCATTCTTTTTGCCAAGGGCTTTTAAAGCAGCTTCCACACCCGAAGCCACTGCCCCTGCGTTTTCAAAAAGCGAGTGGATCCAGGGAACCTGCCAGGAGGAGTTCGGAAAAGGAGTGGTCATCACTTCAAGGCAGCCTGTAGGGTTGACTACAATACAGTTAGGGCCTGCGCCCATAAGTGTGAACTTTGCAGCAAAGGCATCACAGCAGCCTGCACAGCCACTGTGTCCCGAGGCAAGATATGTTTTAGGTGCAGCTTTACTCATAGCGACTCCTCCTTGAGATCCAGGAACTGGCTTTCAACTGCAATTCCGGATTTTGCAGCTTTTTTGGTTTCTTCAATAACCTTTTTAATGCTTTCTGCGCGAATGTCACGGCCTCCGTGACCCACGGTGTAACCCATTAGAGGTACACGGATCTTACTGTTATAGAGGCAGGACTTGGTTTCGGTAAAGAGAGCTCCTTCGTTTGTGCCTATGGAGATGTTTTTGTCAAGTACGACAACAGCGTGTGCGTTCTTGATGGCTTCTCTAACCTGCTCTTTCGGGAAGGGCCTGAAGGATCTGACTTTTAAGACGCCGATCTTTTCTCCTCTTGCCCTGTACTCATCAACAACATCTTTAACAGTTCCAAGAATAGAGCCCATAGACATGACGACAATTTCAGCATCATCAAGCATGTACCCCTCAATAAGTCCTCCGTGGAACCTGCCAAAGACTTCCTCGAATTCTTTTGCAACAGCCTCGATCTTCGGAAGAGCTTTTTGCATTGCCTGTTCCTGAAGATACCTGAACTCTTCATATGTGTCCGGGGCTGCAAAGGCTCCGAAGGTCTTGGGATCTTCAGGGTCAAGAATATTTTCGGGCTGGAAAGTCGGAAGGAAATTGTCGGTCAGTTCTTGTTCGAGCAGGATAACAGGCTCATAAACATGAGACAGGATAAAGCCGTCCATGCAGACCATACCTGGAAGCATGACCTCATGGTCTTCTGCAATCTTGTAAAGCTGGGGCAGGGTGTCAGATGCTTCCTGAACATCCTCTACATAGAGCTGGATCCAGCCTGTATCCCTCTGGGCAATTGAATCCTGGTGGTCGTTCCAGATATTGATTGGAGCACCAACTGCCCTGTTTGCCACGGTCATTATAATCGGAAGCCTCATGCCTGAAGTGTTAAAAAGCGCCTCATGCATGAGCAAAAGCCCCTGTGAAGTGGTGGCTGAATAGGTTCTTGCGCCGACTGCCGATGCACCTATCAGGGCAGAGATTGCCGAGAACTCGGACTCCACATTAATATACTCACAATTGGGAATTTCCCCATCTGCTATGAACTGGGACAGGTCTTCAACAATATGGGTCTGGGGAGTAATCGGGTAGGCTGAGATCACGTTTGGACGGCAGATCTTTGCGGAATGGGCCACAGCATAGGAACCTTCCACAACCACCATTTTTTTCTTGTAAGCCGGGTCAATCATTATTTCTCCTCCAGAATCATTTCAATTGCATCTGCAGGGCACTCATTTGCACAGATGCCGCAACCTTTGCAATAATCATAATCGTATTCAAAAAAGCCGTCTTCTCTGGGTTTGACAGACATATCAGGGCAGACGATTTCGCAGATCCCGCACTTGGTACATTTTTCATAAATATAAACTGGACGGAAATTTCTCCAGCCACCGGTTTTGTTTTTAAGGGTTGAACCAGGTTTACAGACTCTGCAGTGTGTAATGTTTAAACCTTCTTCTCCCTTTTCGGTTTTCAGAACTTCGGGACGTATCTTACGGTCTTGCTCAGATCCATTACTCACGCTTCTTCCCCCCTGATAAGCTTGTAAGCCTTCTGGATTGCACTTGCATTCTTTTCTCCGACTTTTCCTGGAAAACGAGCCTTTATTGCATGCTGGATGGATTCGACATTGATTTCTCCGGTTGCACCCGCAAAAGCACCAAGGAGGACGGTGTTTACAATGGGGACACCTATAATGTCCATTGCCACCTTCGTAGCATCCACGGTCATGACCCTGGCTTTTGTATTCAGTTTCAGGCTTTCCGGCTTCTCGGTTGTGTTAACAATAATTATCCCGTCGTCTTTTATCCCGCTTGCAACGTCAACAGTTTCAAGCAGGGTTGCATCCTGGACAATAACATAATCCGGGGTGTAAATCTGGCTTCGAAGCCTGATAGGACTATTACTAATCCTCGTGAATGCCTGTACTGGGGCACCTCTACGCTCTACCCCAAAAGCGGGGAAGGCCTGGCTGAACTTTCCATCTTCAAAAGCTGCAACGGAAAGCATTTCAGCCGCGGTAACAGAACCCTGGCCTCCTCGACCGTGTATTCTGATTTCCTTCATCTGAATTCTCCTTTTTAATGCGGTTTTATCTATCGTTTTTCTAGTGTTTTCTGTATTTTTGCTGTTCTCGGCAGTCTGTTTGGCAAGTCTTAATTGGCTGTCTGGCACACTGCTAGTAATCGAATATTGATCGAATTAACCTGATGTTATTCAATCTATTAACTTTGTCAGACACGACCAGCGTCTGACTCTTTCTTCAGGCACTATTGTGATATACTACTGTAATATGCACATACAGGTTCAGGGATTCAAAACCCTGAATGGCTAATGTTAACCTGGATCTCTTCCATCCATTGAGTTATAGTTAATATTGAAAGCGTCTATTTCCAATTCTGAGTTCACGCCGTTTTGTGCCTGATAGTTCATGGATAATAATGTAGAATATTATTAGGTTTTCGGTGAAATGAAAGAAATTCTTTATATATATTCCTAATCTATAATTATTTTTTAAGCGTATTATATTTATTATTTTCAGGTTAACCTGCCTTCTGCCCCTGTTTTATCGCTTTACAGCTGTAAACGAATATCCCTTAGAAAAATATGGAATATTTAATATATCTCCTTAAAGGAATTCTTTATCAGCTCAATCAACGCCTTTCCATCTTTCAGATTATTAATCTTTTCCCTTATCTGCCGCGAGCCGCGCAGCCCTTTTGTAAACCAGTGGGCATGCATTCTTAGATTTGTGGATGAGCAAAGATTATATTCTTCAAGTAAGGCGATATAGCTCTTGAAGTCCTCCAGTTGCCGGACCTGCCTGTCAACTTTTAGCTTTTCCCCGGTTTCCAGATAGTGCCTTATTCTTTTAAAAACAAAGGGATTCCCCATTGCTGCGCGCCCTATCATAAGCCCGTCACAGCCTGTGAAATCAAGGGCAACCTCGGCAGACTCTTCATCCCTTATGTCACCATTTGCAATAACCGGAATGGAGAGTTCACGTTTGACCGCTCTGATCGCTGTAAGGTCCGAACTTCCGGAGTACATCTGCTCTGCCTTCCTGCCATGTACAGTCAGGGCCGAGGCCCCAGCCTTTTCGATCAGGCGCGCAATCTCAAGGGTTTTTTCGTCCCTTTCGAGAATGCGGATCTTTGCAGTTACAGGAGTTTTCAGAACATCGGTCAGCTCTGAGATTATTTCATATACAAGCTTCTCGGAATTGAGAAGAGCCGAGCCGCATCCGGTTCCTGTAATGCGCTGTACAGGACAGCCCATATTCACGTCGATAAGTTCAGGCCTGCATTCGTCCTCAATAAAGAGCGCAGCTTCCCTCAGCTTGTCAGGGGAACTTCCTACAAGCTGAACCCCAAAAGGTCGGTCTTCAGGGGAAGAGAGTCCTTTGAGAAGGGATTTTCGGTTTTCGTTGAGCAAGGCATCTGCACTGATCATTTCAGTGTAAGTAATGTCAGCTCCATTCTGCCTGCAGAGCAGCCTGAAAGCCAGGTTTGTCACGTCTGCCATAGGCGCAAGAAGAAGGTTTCCAGGAGTTTCGGTCTTGCCGATTTTTAATTTATTAAGTTTCATTTTTCTGACTGTTTTTAACTGTTTTTTGATTGCGTTTTAACCGTTTTTCTAGTTATTATCCTTTGACTGCTTTCTCATTCCTTTCCTTTATTTATCTGTTTTGGAATTATTCCCTTTTCCAAAAATTGCAGCCTCTAGTTTTTCTGTAATTTTTAGAGATTTTTTTACGTTTATTAAGGACCCTCCGACTTTTCAAGCCTCTTCTCATTTATTGAGACCCTGTGTAATTTATTGATACTTGGTGTAATTTATCAAGACTCGATGTAATTTATCAAGGCTCGATGTAATTTATTGGGGCCCAATGTGATTTATTAAGGTTTTTACTCTGACCTGCTGAAATCCAAAAGTTCACACAATTTTTTGCAAAAAATTCGCATAATTGGTTAAAAGCATAATTATTGAAAAATTATAAGAGTAAGATAAAATACAAACCACGAGTTTGAACACGAATCTAAACACGAATCGGATGCTGCAAAAAATAAAAAATAAGATACTTGAACCGATTAGTAAAGAAAACTGGTTCAGGGGCTTAAAAAATAGGTTGAGCGGTCATAAAGACCTGGCTCATGAGAAGAACAGCCTGATATACCCCAGATAAGGAATCCTGTACTGCGCAGTCCCTATAATCCATTCGTCTTTTACAGGCATTTCGTAGCTTATCTGCCCTTCCTGGTCAAAGTGAGTGTTGGTTATAACATTGTCTCCTTTGGTAATATAGCCGGAGTACGGAGCAATGGGACCGTTCTCCCACATAGGCTCTCCGGTTTCTACTCTGTACATAGCCCTGTGAATTATCGGGGTTACCCCTTGCTCTCCATACGGGCGGTAAAGAATTACATCTCCATAATTTTCAAAAGACGTATAACCTGTATTTTTTCCTTCCTCATTCGTGATAATATTCACTCGATCGACGCTTTTGATGAAAATAATATCTCCTACCTGCATATGCGGTTCCATACTCCCCGACTCCACCGCAACCATAGGAGTCCAGAGTCCGAATGCCAGCTTGGAAAGAACCATGAAAACAATCAGGACAGCTACAACAGACAGCAAATCCTTTCCAAGGGAAACCCAGGGGTTTTCCTGTTCCTGGACACTGATTTCCTTATTAATTTCGCTCATGATCAGCCTTTATTCTTTTGATTTTATTCTTTTAGGGTGCTGCATTATATTTCGTCCGGTCTTTTTGGCCGAAATTTATTTGATTGAACTATTTGATTGAACTTATTGTGACCTCAGGATTATAATAAGATCCTCAGGTGTATAATGCAGCCGCAGAACCATTTACAGCTCTACATTCTACGTTCTGACTTATATAAAGTTAGTCGAAAACTAGTTATTAGGTCTTCTCAGTAGATTTACTGAAGATTTGTTTTTATTCTATATTAATTTTCAATTAACTCATTCGTTATTCAATATTCATCGTTTATTATAATTTTCTAATTCACTATAAATCACAGGCAGATTCATTCTATATCAAATAGGAACTAAGTCAAATAGGAACTAAGACCCATTAGGAACTAAGACCCATTCCATGATAGATAAAGATCTATTCCATAATAGATAGGAATTGGGATCCGTTCTATAACAGATGAGAATTGAGGCTCATTCTGCGGCAGATAAGAATTGAGATCCAGCTTGCAACAGACAGGAATTGAGATTCACTAATAGATAGGAATTAATAACTATAAGTATTCTATCGGAACATATAAAAGTTTCACAAGATTCTCATTTATGGTAACAAATTAGATTTAGCACATTAATTTCGTATCTTATTAATTTTTATATTTTAAGCAGGCTTTTGATTTAGCCTTTCCAGGTCCGGAGTGAAATTAGTTCTGGTGCCAGAGCAGGGACGAAAGACCTGGAAGAGCTCAGATCAGTTCAGAAAGGTCAGGTCGGAATTATGGAAAAAAATAATATTATAAGGGTTGTTATGGAAAAAGAGTACCAGATCAGCCCTGAAGCCGTGGAGCTTATCCATTCCAGTAACTCTCCCGAAGAACTGCTCAAATATGTCCTTTCAACTGTAAATGACTCTGTTATTGTCATAGGGATCGAAGATATAGATCTTGAAGGTTTTGCCACCTCCGGAAAACCTTCAAAGCTGATTTACACGGGAAATGGAAAAAATCCCGGTTTCGAAACTTCTTCAGGAGAGTTACCTTCTGATAAAATACAGGCCCCCTATCCAGAAGAAAGGAAAATTCTTTCCGGGGCTTCCATACTCTCTTCCAGATCAGGCAATCCCTCTCCCGAGCCGGATCTCTTTTTAAAGACTGACCCTTCTTCCGAGCCTCATCTCTCTCCCGAATCTGCTCTTTCCTCAGAACCCGATGCTGTTATTTCAGTCTCTGACCGGATTATAAAATCATCTCAAGACCCTGCCTCTGACGCTATTTCAGTTCCGGATATTGTTCCGGATAATATGGCTCCGGATAAGATAGTTCCTGATATGGCTTATGAACCGGTTTTGGATACCCAGCAAGGTACTGTTTCCTCTGAGGAAATTTCGGCCCTTTACCCTACCTCGCACTCCCTTTCTTCAGTAAAGGCATCACTTCAGGTGTTTTCCTCTCATTCCTCCCAGGCTGTAAACAGGTCAGCCTCTTCTTTTTTCGGACAGGGAAACTCTCTACCCTCCTCTCCTTCAAATCGGATTTTCAGGGCAGACCCGTCTTCTTCCGGTTCTGGCAACGGGTTATTTTCCGGCTCCAGGGATGAATACAAGCACTACCCGGGCAGAAATCCTGTCACCGTAATTTCGGATATAACAGGACGTTCCACCTGCGTTGGAGAATATATGCAATTTGTGCAGTATTTCAGGGATAGATACAGCAGGCTTTCGGAAATTATCCGGGGAAGGACCAACGCACGCCCAATCGAAAGTTTAAAAAGGAGAAGTTTCCGCCGGGGAAGCGACGGAGGTTCTGAAGAAATCTCGATTATAGGCATGGTTTCGGATATCAGCAGCACAACAAACGGCCACAAGATTTTTTCTCTGGAGGATCCGACAGGCTCTTTTTCAGTCCTCATTAGGAATTCCGATAAAGAACTCTTTGAGCTGGCTTCAAGAATTCTCCTCGATGAGGTCATAGGGGTAACGGGTTCGGTAACCAATGATGGGAGCCTTATGCTTGCTACAAAGCTAATACAACCTGATGCCCCGAATAATGTCCAGCGCAGAACCGGAAGTCACGGAAAAGCTGTACTCATCTCGGATGTGCATGTGGGTAGCTCCCAGTTTCTGGAAGACGCTTGGCTTGATTTCCTGGATTTTTTGAAAGGAGAATCGGATTCTGAGAGTATGCGGGAGCTTGCGGCCAGTATCCGTTATCTTGTTGTTGCAGGAGACCTCGTTGATGGGATAGGGATCTATCCTGACCAGGAAATGGAACTGGACATACTGAACGTCTACGAACAGTACAGGAAGGCTGCCGAGTATTTCAGGGAAATTCCCGAACACATTCGCGTAATCATAAGTCCGGGCAACCACGATGCAGTTCGCCAGGCAGAACCCCAGCCCGCCCTGCCGGAAAGTATTCAGGCGGACTTCCCTCAGAATGTAATTTTCGTTGGCAATCCCGCTCTTGTGGAACTCGACGGTATCCGCGTTCTTATCTATCACGGCAGGTCGATTGATGATCTTGTGGCGAGTATCCCTGGGGTCTCGTATCAGGAACCTGCAGGGGCAGTCCTTGAGATGCTGAAGCGCAGGCACCTTGCTCCGACCTATGGGAGCAGGGTTTCCATATCCCCCGAGAAAAAAGATTATTTTATAATCGATCCTGTGCCTGATATTATCCATACAGGCCACGTCCACACCCTGGGAGTCCAGCGCTATAAAAATGTCCTTCTGGTCAATTCCGGAACCTGGCAGGACCAGACAGAGTTCCAAAAACGTGTAAATCTAATGCCCGTGCCTGCTAAAGTCCCGATTGTGGATCTCGGAGATTTTGATGTAAAGATTCTTGCATTTGACTGAACTTTAATGGAGAGCCGAATTGTTTGGGCTACTGGTAAGATTAGATCATTACAAGTTATAGCCGGTTATATGGGACTACTGAAGCCCTCTCCAAAATTATTTTCCGATCCTTATATATACCACAAAGATTTAATATGCGGAAAATGCCTCTGGAAGAAAAAAAGGAAAATGCCGGGGAAGATTTCCCGGAGATTCAGGAAGAAAATCGGGATGGAGAGTCTACTTCTCTTCCCTTTGATATCCCTGATTTCAAAACCCTCCTGAAAAAGCAGGGCTATGCTCTGGCAGGCCGCCACTCGGCTGTTAAGACCTGTCTCTGGCTCAGGCACGCTATGAATGATCAGGGCTTTTGCTATAAATCGAAGTTCTATGGAGTTCAGTCCCATCGCTGCCTTCAGATGACTCCAACGCTTATGTGCAATCAACGCTGTCTTTTCTGCTGGCGCCCGACTGAAGTTCCTGTTCCTGCGCCCGATGAGTGGGATTCTCCTGAGAAGATAGTGGAAGAAAGCATCGCCTGCCAGCGTAAGTTAATTACCGGTTTTGGCGGTTCTCCAAATGCACTTAAGGAACGCTGGCTTGAGGGCAATGAGCCGAACAATGTTGCAATCTCCCTGTCCGGAGAGCCGACCTTTTACCCTTATCTCCCGGAGCTCATCGAGGAGTACGAAAAAAGAGGTTTTACAACCTTTCTTGTTACAAACGGCACAGTCCCGGAGATGTTTGCAAAAATTTCCCCCTCACAGCTCTACATGAGTCTCGATGCCCCGGATCTTGAGACTTACCTGAAGGTCTGCCAGCCCAGATCGCCTGCACTCTGGGAAAAGATCAATGAGTCTCTGTCCCTCATGAAGCAGAAGAAATCAAGGACAGTCATCCGGACCACTCTGGTCAAGGGTAAAAATATGTTCAAGCCCGAGGCTTATGCCAGGCTTATCGAAAAAGCCTCTCCTGACTTTGTGGAGATAAAAGCGTACATGCATCTGGGTTTCTCACGGCTCCGGCTTGACCGATCTGCGATGCCGACTCACGAAGAAGTCCTGAAGTTCTCACAGGAACTTGCAAAACACCTTGGGTATGAAATCGCAGATGAGTCTGAAATCAGCAGGGTAGTCCTGCTCTCAGAGGATGGAAAGAAATCCCCTGTTAAAAAGCTTTCCTGCCCTGATTAATCCTTCCTTGACTAATTCGGCTTTGATTTACCAAGTCTTGACTAATTCGGCTTTTATTTACCCAGTCTTTACTTGTCCAGTCTTTACTTGTCCAGTGATGACTAACCCAGCCCTAGATACCCAGTCTTTACTTATTCAGTAATGACTAATCCAGCCTTGACTTACCCAAACCTCCTACCTTGACAACTGGCAATTTTAATGAGGAAAATACAGGAAGATTTTTATATGTGTATGAATATATAAAATAAGTCAGGGAATGGAAACAAATATAAACTCAGGTTTCAATTAGCATATAATTCCATCAGAGATTAATCCACTTTAAATCAATTAGATACAGTTTGAGTAAAATTATGTCTCACATCTAGTGATATCAACAGAGCACGAAACAGATTAGGTTACGCATTACGAGAGCTGGCTTTTTACCGGAATTTCGCGGTGTCGGCTTTTCTGGCAGGCGTACTCTTACTCTCGGTTTTTCGTGTTCGGAACGGTTTTTACATTCAGCTTTCGGTTGAGACAGAAACTCGCTGTGTGATTTGTTATCAAATCCTCTGTTAACCCTTGTTAAGCTAACCGAAAAGCTAAACGAATGGTGAACTGAATAACAAAACTTATTAAGATATCACATTGAAAATGCCAAGGTTGAAACTCTCAAATATGTCTTCAAATTCGAAAATCTCAGGAAGGTTCAATGATCCCATTGACAACTTCAAACAGATTCAATAGTTTAAGTTAATTCGATAACAGTTTAAGTTAATTCGATAACAGTTTAAGTTAATTCGATAACAGTTTAAGTTAATTCGATAACAGTTTAAGTTAATTCGATAACAGTTTAAGTTAATCCGATGACTCAAATTGATTCATAGTTCAAAATAATTCGACAACTAGCTTAATTCGCCTTAAATTTATCAATCTCAATCGAAAAGATATAATTTCAAACTCAATAACGGATTCAACCTCAAATTTACCAGAAATCTCAAAATTTTGTATTTTCTTTACGGGGAACTTTTAAAATGACTGAACAATCTGCACACGAAAAATACGAATTTAAAAAGAAGCTTGAAAGCCTGAGGAATAAGAAGGGAAGAAGTACCGAGCTAATCTCTCTTTATATTCCTGCTGACAAGCAGATTTTTGACGTTACAAACCAGTTGAAAGACGAGCATGGTCAGGCTGCAAACATCAAGTCCAAGCTCACCAGGACGAATGTACAGGGAGCCATTGAATCCCTCCTTTCAAGGCTCAGATACCTGGACAAGGTTCCTGAAAACGGAATTGTATATTTCACAGGGGCCGTGGATATCGGAGCCAACAAGACTAACATGGAGAGCGAAGTAATCGTCCCTCCAGAACCCATTACTGTTTATAAATATCATTGCGATTCCTCTTTCTATCTTGAACCTCTCGAGGATATGCTCAAGGACAAAGGTACCTTCGGGCTTCTTGTCCTTGACCGCAGGGAAGCTACAGTAGGGCTTCTGGTCGGAAAGCGGATCCAGGCTTTCCGCAACCTGACCTCAACGGTTCCGGGTAAGCAGAGAAAAGGTGGTCAGAGTGCTCATCGTTTCCAGCAGCTCAGGCTCATTGCTATCCATGATTTCTACAAGAGAATAGGAGATGCTGCAAGTGAGATTTTCCTTGCCGTTGACCCTAAAGATCTCAAAGGTATCCTGATAGGAGGTCCTTCCCCTACGAAAGAAGAGTTCTACGCCGGGGAGTTTTTACACCATGAGCTTATGAAGAAAATCCTTGGGCTCTTTGATACGGCCTATACGGACGAATCCGGGCTTTCAGAACTGGTAAATAATGCCGGAGATAAGCTTCAGGATCTTGAGCTCATGGGGCAGAAGAACGCTGTCAGGGCTTTCTTCAAAGAACTGATTGCCGACTCAGGCAAAGTCGCCTATGGCGAAACTCAGGTCCGGGCAAACCTTGAAATCAATGCTGTGGATGTGCTCCTGCTTTCCGAAGACCTGCGGGCTGAAAGAGTAACCACGAAATGCAGTGTTTGTGGGTATGAAAATAAGTGGACTCGGCGCTGGAAGCCAGGGGAACCTGCCCCGACAGCCGGGAACTGTCCGAATTGTGGAGCTTCCCTGGATGTCACGGACGTTACCGATGTTGTGGATGAACTCTCAGCACTTGCTGACAAAAGCAATGCAAAAGTTGTTTTCGTGTCTACGGACTTTGATGAAGGTTCACAGCTCATGAACGCTTTCGGCGGCATTGCTGCAATCCTCAGGTACAGTACTGGGGTCTGAGCTCGTTCAGACTCCTACCCAATACTTTTTATCCAATACTTTTTTAATTAAACTGTCCTTAGATCATTGATCAAATTAGTAGCTTAAAATTAGTGAATTAAAGTTAGTGAATTATTAGTAAACTAAAACTAATAAATTAAAATTATCACATTATTTTCGTAATTTTTACAGGTGATTTATCTTGTTCCTGGAATTCAAAGCTCAGGCTACATCAATCTTAAAAGACGCTATCCGAAAGGTCGGACTTGAAATCGAAGACTCCGAACTTTATTTCGAGACCTCTTCTCACGCTGACCTTGCAAGCAGGGCCGCTTTCAGGCTGGCAAGCCTGTACAGGCAAAACCCGAAGGAGCTTGCAACCCGTATCGTTTCTGCAATCGAAATTCCGGACGGTTCATACATAGGAGAGGTGAGTGCTTCAGGCCCTTACATTAACTTCCATGCAGGCAGGCACTACCTGGACAGAACAGTTACTGCAGTTCTGGAAGAGAAGGAAAATTTTGGCTGCGGAGCCCCAAAAGATAAAATCTTACTTGAGCACACCTCAGCAAACCCAAACGGTCCCCTGCATGTGGGGCATATCCGAAATTCCATTATTGGAGACACTCTTGCCCGCATTCTCAGGCGAGCAGGATACGATGTCGAGGTACAGTATTATGTCAATGATATGGGCCGCCAGATTGCAGTAGTTTCCTGGGCATGTGAACGCTTCGAGCTTGACCTTTCAAGAAAGCCCGATGCCGCCATTGCTGATGTGTATATCAAAGCCAATGTCGAGCTGGACAAAAACCCGGACTACGTAAAGGAAATCGATACCCTTATGGAAAAGGTAGAAGCCGGGGATGTCAGGACAATCGATAGTTTTGATAAGGCCGTTTCCCTGGCGATTTCCGGAATCAAGGAGACCCTGCTTCGCTTGAACGTTGCCCACGACAGGTTTGTCAGTGAATCCAGTTTCCTCAAATCCGGTGCAGTACACGACATTGTCGAGCGGATCAAGGCGACAGGAAGGACAAAAACGGACAAAGGAGCTCTTGTAGTAGACCTTTCGGATTACGGGTTTGAAAAAACCCTTGTTATCCAGCGCTCAAACGGCACCTCCCTTTACACGACCAGAGATCTTGCCTACCATGAATGGAAAGCCGAGCAAGCAGACCGCATAATCGATGTTTTCGGAGCTGACCACAAGTTGATTTCAGGCCAGCTCAGGGCTACCCTGAACGCAATCGGAATCAAAGAGCCTGAGGTCGTTATCTTCGAGTTCGTTTCCCTTCCCGAAGGCTCAATGAGCACCCGCCGCGGGCAGTTCATAAGTGCAGACGAGCTCTTTGACAGGGTTACGGAAGCTGCCCTTGAACAGGTTGAAATCCGCCGCCCTGAGACCTCTTACGAGTTCAAGAAACAGGTTGCGGAAATGGTAGGAATGGGTGCGGTAAGATACGATATAGTACGGGTTTCCCCTGAGAAATCCACGGTTTTCAACTGGAGAGAGGCTCTTGATTTTGAGAAGCAGGGCGCCCCCTATATCCAGTATTCCCACGCCCGCGCCTGCAGTATTCTTGAGAAGGCAAAAGAAGAAGCAGCCTGGGACCCCTCCGCAGAAATCGAGCCTGCTCTGCTGGTCGAGGATACTGAAATCGATTTGATCAAGAAGATGGCAATGTTTGACAGCATAATCGACCTTGGAGCCCGCGAACTCAAACCTTACGTGCTTGCGATCTATGCCCGCGAGCTCGCCGATGCTTTTAACCAGTTCTACCGCTTCGTCCCTGTAATTGCTGCCGAGGACGAAAAAGTCAGGGCTGCAAGACTTGCCCTTGTGGATTGTGCAAGGATCGTGCTTGCAAACTCGCTTGATACGCTTGGAATTGCAGCCCCCGAATCCATGTAAAGGATAAATTCGTATAAAAAGAGAAGAAGTTGAAGATAAAAATTAGAAAATAATCGATAATCTTCCCCGTTCTCTTTTTTCTTTTCCTGCCTTTTCTATCTTCTTTTCTTATTCTTTCCTAATTTATTCTCTATTTACCGTTTAAATGTGATTCAGGCGCTTTCCGGACGTCTTCTTAAGATACTGGCTGGTGAAATCCACCTGCCCATTTCCGTACGGAAAGCTTTGAGAAAAATATAAAATCTTTTGCAGCAAAAATGATAGTTTACAAAATGATAGTTTACAAAATTATAGTTTACAAGTACTGCTGCAGGATATTATGACCACGATAAATGAAGCTTTTCGGATGTTTTTGAATGAGCAGGAAGCCAGCTTGAAACCTGATGCCTTTCTGGATCTTGAAGACGTGATCCTTCTTTATGAGGAATTTTTGGAATTCAGTGCCGAAGATTCTTTTTCTGAGGAGGACAGAGAACTTTACAATGCCCGGCACGAACACGAAAATAAAAGTTACTGCGACATTTTCGGCCCTGAGCATCTCACCCCGTCCGGGATTAAGGACTTTCTCGATGATTACGTAGTTGAGGTCGGAGGAGGCAAGAAGTTCACGGGTACAGCTGCTAAAGTCCTTGAAAAATTCTTTGAATGGGCCCAGGAAAAAGGTTACATTGACGAGAAAGCCTTTGAAGTAAATAGCGAGTTTCTCCGGAGATACAAGAAAAGGTATTGAGTGTCTTAAAATTGGGCATCGAAAGGATATTTACAAATAAAATCTGCTTTTCACCTTTACTTTGGCATTTTTCATTCAAATTAATTCCAATACTTATAATACTTGATACTGTCTTACATAACAGGTATGCAGGACATTATTTTTATTGATGGAGGCAGCCTTCCCACGCCTGAAGGTATTACGAGGGAATGGGTAATGGCTGCGGCTCAGAATCGGGATGAGGACGAGAAACTTTTTTCCGTGGTAAGGGAGGCTTTCCGAAGGAAAATCGATGTGGGAATTCATGTCCCCACTTATCCTCAGTTCAGGGATATGATAAGGCAATTTCTGGACATCATCAAAGATGAGAAGAACTGTTATGAGCCTTACGTACTCAAAGAGGAAAATGCAAAAATCCTTGAGCTGGAGATAATTGACGAGGTTGCAAAACAGTACAGGGAAGAAACAGGAGAAACACTTGAAGTCAGGGTTTGTATTGCAGGCCCAACAGACCTGTACCTTCAGGCCTTCGGAGAAACGAATTATGTGGATGCGTATCATGTCCTTGCGCTGGATATCGAAGACTTCATAAAACAGGCGTTCGTGGCTGCGAAAAATTTCAAAATAAAGGTTATAGCCCTTGACGAGCCAAGCCTCGGGATAAATGACAGAATCCAGTTTTCTGACGCCGACATTGTCTCTGCGCTCACCGTTACTTCCGCCTATGCCAGAAAACAGGGGGCAGATATGGAAATTCACCTGCATTCCCCGTTAAAATACAAGCTCGTTTGCGAGACACCTATCAATGTTATAGGTTTTGAATATGCGGCAACTCCTTCCCACCTGAGCCTCCTGGATAAAAAAGTGCTCGAAGACTCAAATACCTTCGTCAGAGTCGGAGTTTCGAGAACTGACATTTCCAGTCTTATAGGCATCGTCAACGAAACATACGGGGTCAATGCCTGGAAAGACAGGGAGTACATGCAGAAAATCGTAACCGACCTGGAGACCCCTGAGGTCGTAAAAAAGAGGCTTGAAACAGCTTACTCCGCGCTTGGAGGCCGGATAAAGTATGCGAGCCCGGATTGCGGGCTGGCTTTCTGGCCGGATCAGGAACTTGCTTTCCAACTGCTTGGGAATACCGCAAAAGGCATTAATGAATTCAATGCAGAAAAGAAGAGACAGGAAGAGTAATTTTTTCCTGAGTGATAGAAAGAATAATTTTTTCCTATGAACTGGATAGCCGGATGAAATTAAGTTTTTCAAACATTTTTCTATTTTCTCTCTTTTTTTATATTTTTTCTGTCTTCCAATAACGCTAAATCCTCAAAGGTATACTAAGAGGATATGGAAGAAATCATCTTTGACGATATTGGAAGTTATCCCCTTCCTGACGGAATAAGTAAGGAGTGGGTCCAAAATGCCTTTAAAACGAGAGCAGAAGATGAGAAACTCTTTACGGTAATCAATGATGCCTTTCAGCAGAAGATAGATGCAGGTGTGAATGTTCCTACCTATCCCCAGTATCAGGATATGAATGAACAGTTTCTGAAGGTTATCCGGGATTCTAACTGCTGTGACAACCCTTTTGAGGTAAAACTTGAGTGTGCCAGGATTGAGGAGCTTGAGGCTATAGAGAAGGTTGCAAAAGCCTATAAGGAACAATTCGGGGAAACTCTCAAGGTCCGAATCTGCGTAACCGGTCCGACCGAACTTTATTTGAAAGAGTTTGGGGGTACGCGGTATACGGACATCTATTCTCTTTTTGCAAAAAGCGTAAATAATTTCGTTAGAAACTCAATGAGATCTGCAAAAAACTTCAAGATCACAACGGTTTCTATTGATGAGCCCAGTATCGGGCTGAATCCTGAGATTACTTTCGATGAAAACGATATTATCTCTGCCCTTACCGACGCTTCAAAAGCGGCCAGTAAGTGGGGAGCCGATGTAGAGATTCACCTTCACTCTCCTCTTTACTATAATCTTGCCTGTGAAGCTCCCACTATAAATGTTATAGGAGTAGAATCCGCAGGCACGCCTTCCTACCTGGAATTGATAGACAGGAAAATACTGGAAGACACGGATTCTTTCCTGAGGCTCGGGATTGCAAGAACTGATATCTTCACCCTCGCAGGAATCCTTAATGAAAGATACTGCACCAATGTCTGGAAAGACCAGCAATATCTTCCGGAAATTGTTAGCGGACTTGAAACCCCGGCTACTATAACCAGGAGGCTCAAGGTTTATTACAGGCGCTTTGGCAACCTGATAAAGTACGTAGGTCCTGACTGCGGGCTGGGCTCCTGGCCTAACCAGAGGATAGCATTCATCCTGCTTTCCAATGTGACTCAGGGTATAAGGGATTTTAGGGAATCCCTCTGACCCTGAACTTTTTAATTAGCTTTTATATGAAATTTATATCGAAAATTCATAACCTGAAAGTTCCATAGCCTGATTTCTCAGGCTTCATTTTTCCTTCCAGTGGAAGCTACACAACAATATCAGGTCTCTTAAAAAATAGCCGACAGATGTCAAAGCACAGTGGAAACAGAGGGGTTATTTTTATAATTGATTTTTATAATTATTTTTTATTTGCTTTTAATTGGCTTTAATTAGTTGTATAATTGATTTTAATTTTTTGATTGCTTTTTAATTAGTTTCTAATTGGTTTTGTAATTGATTTTGCAGTTGATTTTTACAACTAATTTTGATTTTCAGGATTTCTGATCATTTATCGAGTCTCCCGTGCCTTCTATCGATATCATCCATCATATCCAGCATCTTTCGAATGGCGGTTCGGATAGCATCAGACTGACTAACAAATTTTTTGTTATCTCCCACATGCCTGTTAAGGTCATCCAGAAGCTCCTGGGGGATTTCAACGCTTACTTTTGGCATTAGAGCTGCACCCGTTCAGATATTTTATATTTGACAATTTTAGCAATTAGTCGTTTCCAAATATATTACTGCTCTTTTAACAAGATAAGGTTAAGGAATAACCCCGTAGAATAAACTGCTGGGTTAAGAGTTCGATCTATCGAAAAAACAAACTTTTGTAGAGCTTCTCTAAATTCTATCTTTATCTGTGAATTTTACAAAACTGGATTGGGAAATATAAATTTGAAAATTCAGGGCAAAACTCAAGATAAATTAGGGGAAAGTTCAGGACAAAATCCGGAAAGAATCTGGAACGAATCCGAAAAGAATCCAGAACAAATTCAGGATAAATCAAGGCACAATTTTCCTGATCAAAGGTATTTTCTGCATTATTATCACAATAATCAGAGAAACAACGAACAGTAAAGCCGTAACCAGTGGGACGGATATTATCGGGCTCAGAAAAGACGGAGATAATAAAAACATACCGAACACCCCATGACGTATATAATGTAATAGCATTGGGTGAACGAGGTATATTCCCATGGAAGCTTCGGCAACAGCCCTTATAATTTTTTCTATTTTCATGCATGGCATTGCTAACGTCATACGGCCCAGGGCTTCCCGGAGCAGGATGAATAAACATATCGCGTATGTTGTTTGTGTTATACTTGTCGAAGTTAAAAACGTATTGAATTTTCCGCTATTCACGCTCATAATATAAGACCCGAAGATCATAACGATTAGCGAAGTAGCAACTATGACTCCCGACAAATATATCGTTCTGTCAGTCATCCGGGTTTTTTTGATGGCATAACCGGTGAGATATAAACCGAGATTCCCGGTTGCGGCTTCTACAGGTATCCCAATATTGTATCCGAAAAATCCTATTAACTGGTTGACAGGCGTGAAGAAAAACCATAATACCAGAAAATAACGGACATCGTACAGGTTTGCATGCGCCAGAACTCTGCGTAAAAGCGGTGTGATAAGATACAATCCGATGATATAGTACAGGAAGTACAGGTGGTAAAAAATGTCATTGGTCAGGAGTTTTTGCACGAATTCCAGGGTAAATATACTAAGTACATCGTATTTGTGCGCGAATATCATATAGATTATTGACCATGCAACCAGAGGTATAACGACCTTGGTAAACCTCTTTGAGAAGAAGATTCGATCATCTTCCTGTTTATCCAGTAACAGGTAACCGCTCATTATGAATAATATCGGAACCGCGAAACGTATTATTGCATTATATACATTAGCTGCCCACCAGTCTATCCATGGTATTCTATTCCAGTAGGGTCCGAAGGTGTCCACATGGATTGCTACCACTGAAAATATCGCTATTATCCGGATCAAATCAACCCAAAGATACCGATTTCTGGTTACGGGTTCTTGAATTAAATTCTCCATCTGATTCCTCAAATCCGTTTTAATTATTTTCGCTGTATAATGGCTCGCCTTCCCCAGAATTCAGGTTTATCGAAATCTCAATAATTTCTGGAGGCACCGTTATTCTCACCTCCGAGATTGAAATTGGAGCGAAAGACCAGGGAATAACGAATAAGATAAAACTACCTTCAAAATGTTCGTCAAAAGCTACCCGTTATTTACCTATTGATAACCTGGATGTAAGAGAAAATATTTTAGTGAAAACAATTTAAAAGCGCTAAATTACAATAGGTAAAATAATTGGTTCGTACATTGGTTCGTACTCTACATTTCTTTGCAATATCAGTTTTTCGATTTTCTCTTAAAAGTTGGAGTCAGGATGGCAACGAGGAGGTAATGATATATTGATACAAAAAAGCTGAGATGATACTGTATTCAAGCCTTAAAACCCTTAATTTATTGCATAAAACCAAAATTCTCGAATAAATCCAGTTACCAGATAAACCGCATTATTGAATAAATCAAATTTCAAATAAATCAAATTATCGAATAAGTGCAATTAGCAAACGAATTAGCAAACAAATAAAAAATCCACAAAAACAGATAAAGTTCATCAAAAATAGATAACGGTAGCGGGCCCGAAGGGATTTGAACCCCCGGCCTATGGATTAAGAGTCCATCGCTCTGCCTGACTAAGCTACGGGCCCACGCATTGTTATTCTCATTGAATGAGCGACTCTCACAATGTAACTTTAAATATTTATAGGTTTCGGCACAGGCGTTTGTCCTTCGAATCTTTCCGAAATTGAATCCGAACTTTATGGAATTTGTTCAGGTTTTCTCAGGAAAGGTGCTTCTCAGAAATTTTTACCTTTAAAGATAAATATATTTTATTCGAATCAATTTTATTTTTTAGATGAGTTGACCTTATTTGAGTATCTTTGAAATTAGAAATCAGAAGTCTGAAAACCAGGAATTGGATATTTTCCTAACTTCATTATTTTTCTTTTTTTAGAGATATTAAAGCAAAACGTTATATACAAGCGAATATGAGTATGACCAATTAATTGACTTATCCGAAGCTCTGTTGGGGATCAATTAATCAAATAGATTAAGTAGAATGTGTACTTCCTAAATTTGGGTTCTCAAGTTTGGCTTGTTAAGTACTGTTTTTACTCTTTTCTGTCGATAGAGCTTTCCTAAGCTGATTAATAGAAGTTAAAGGAATGAATGTAATGTTTAGAGACGAACGTACTTCTGTGCCCATTGAAGAGGGCGAAACTTACGATGTAACAATTCAGGATATTGCTCGCCAGGGAGACGGCATTGCCCGTATCGAAGGTTTTGTAGTTTTTGTCCCGAATACGAGTGTTGGCGATGAAGTCCAGATTAAGATCGAAAGAGTACTTCCCAAATTTGCATTTGCAAGCATTGTCGAGTAAATGCAGGGAAATGAAATAATCACATTAAATTAAGGTAAATTAAAGGAATGGTTTTCATGTTCAGAGAAGAAAGTCGCTCAGTCCCTGTCGAAGAGGGCGAAGTTTACGATGTAACAATTCAGGATAT
>Ga0105091_10000231_pt1 | contig 22451 bp, 19 predicted proteins | sample PPLLak1March2015_FD_87022 | JGI IMG/M metagenome (GOLD analysis project Ga0105091, IMG submission 87022) | Freshwater sediment microbial communities from Prairie Pothole Lake near Jamestown, North Dakota, USA - PPLs Lake P7 Core (1) Depth... | ecosystem: Environmental > Aquatic > Freshwater >... | reverse complement strand
CGTTCGCGGCTGCGTGTATTGCTTCGGCTCCGGCTTGTTCGGGGCCTGCGCCTCAGCAATACACTATTGGAAAAACGGATAACTCTCTAACAGCATGTGGTACATAAAGAGGGGTCAGCTCATTGTCATCAATTTTTTCAAATAACTCTTTTTCTATAACATCGCTTTTATGATTAAACAATTCAAGGGTATATAAATGTTCTTGCTTAAAACATCTAAGAGGCCCTAATCTCAAACATTCTCTTTTCTTATATACTTCTCGATTGGGTTTAATCCCAATTTCCGGATATAAATCGATATAATAAAAATGATGAATGCCCTTTTCTAAAAATCTTTTTTGATACCATTGTGGAACATAATGATTTTGTGAAACAATTCTAGAAGTTTTCGAAACTGGAATATTAAAACTCTTCCGAAAAGCCTTTTGTCTCTTTTTTTTGTATTGTCTCTGGATATTTTGGATATTTAGCCGAGATTTAGAGATTCTTTTATTAAACAATTTTAATTCTCAGAAATAAAATTATTTTTTTCTTTAGGTTTTATTTTTATAATGAAGTGTTTACAACATTATAAAGCGGAATATTTCTTTAGCAAAGAGATTCTTCGTTAACGCTTCCATCTTCACCTACGCCGGACAAACGCGAGTGCTAATTATCCGAAGATGTTTTTGCGGCGGCGAAGTTCGGCGAAGACTTCGGCATCAGGGGCGTTTGGCAAATTGAGGATTCTTTTGATTTGGGCCTGGCCGGAGCGTAAAAAGATATTAGTTTCTTTTTTCCGGCCAATAATTGAAGGGACAAAATTTATTGCTATCGCGGATTTGTTGCAGGCATTTTTGCACAACTTTATTATCAGGCTCGATTGAGAGGGAAAATTCGTAATTTCCCCGCGTATAATCAAATTCCATCGTAGAACTCACATGACCGTGGCCGGGATAAACGAGGGTATCATCAGGCAGGGCCGCAATTTTTTGCAGGGAATCCCACAAAATTGAGGGGTCGCATTCCATAGGTATGCCGCAGCCGCCTATGAATAATGTGTCGCCTGTAAAAAGGAGGCCCGAATGCTGCTGTGAAGACGGGACATAATAACAAACCGAGTCGCGGGTGTGGCCGGGCGTGGTGATTATTTTTATGAGAAAATCATCCAGCCGAAGGATTTCGGGCTTTTGGCCGTCAATTACCATGCAGCCGGTTTTCTTTTTGAGTTCGTTTATACCTGCGGTGTGGTCGAAATGATGGTGTGTGGCCAATGCATGGGTGAGATTCAGTTTATATTTTTCCAAAGCCTTTAACACAGGTCCTGCATCGCCGGGATCAACTGCAAAGGCATTATTTGCGTGATAAGGATAGAGGTAAATGAAATTATCGCTGAGAGCAGGAATTGTGATTACCGGTTCCATAAATTTTTATCCCTAAAGTTATACAGAAAATTTTAGAGATGAAGAGGACATGAGTCAAGGCGCAAAGCCCCGAAGACGGAAAATGGAAAAAACGTGACTCGCGGCTCGTGACTCGAAAAAAGATGGATTCCGCAACCCTTCGATGAACTCCCCCGAGAACGACTTTCGAGGGCAGGCAGGACAGGCCCTTCGACAAGCTTTAGGACAGGCAACCCTCCTTCGTTAAAACTTCTGATGGCAAGCAAAGCGCGGGCGAGACGCCCGCGACACAAACTGGATTCCGCATCAAAAACGAATTTAGAATTAAGAAGTTAGAAATAAGAAATAAACGAATTGCGGATTTAATTAGATTTTTCGACTCGCTTCGCTCGCTCAAAATGACAGCACTTCTATTTTTTCCACTTGCGGGGGGAAAAGGATTTTGCTAATATTGTGCGATTGACCCAATGCCAATGGACAAACCGATAATCTATTTGACTATCGGGAAACATCTCGCTAATATGCTTTGCTTTTACAGACTCTATCAACAAAAATGTAGATTTTTTATAAAGTGAGAAACTTAGCTTGTGTTGCTTTGGGCAAGTAAATCAGGGTAAATAGACGATTATGGATGATCGAATAATGCTCCTTTGTGTGGTGTTTGTGCCGTGTATCGGGGCATTTATATTGCCGATTCTCGGCCGGATATCGCTTGGGCTGCGAAATTTCATTGCACTTCTTCTGGCCTTAATCCCGCTTATACTGGTATTGGCGATACTGCCGCATGTGCTTGCAACAGGTGCGGTTACGGCGGGAACGAATTTCCAAAATAATTTCAATTTGACACTTTATGCCGATGGGCTGGCTGTATTTATGGCGGCCGTGTCGGCATTTATCAGCTCAATCATTATTTTCTATTCGTTCGGCTATATCAGCCACTATAAAAATCAGAATGAATACTATTTGATGGTCCTGCTGTTTCTGGGCGGGATGATGGGGCTGGTGTTCTCGTCGAACCTGGTATTTTTGTATCTCTTTTGGGAAATCACGGCGATTACGAGCTGGCGGCTTATCGGATTTTTCAGGGAAAAAGAGCATGTGATTAAGGCCGACAAGGCGTTTTTAGTGACGATGTTCGGCTCACTTTTGATGCTGCTGGCGTTTATCATTGTTTACCAGCAGGCAGGCTCGTTCGATATGCAGGTATTGAAAGAGAAGCTTGCGGGCAGCCACTTATCCAATATAGCGGTGCTTTTGATGCTGGCTGGGATATTTTCAAAATCAGCGACTCTGCCCTTCCATACGTGGCTGCCGGACGCAGGCGTGGCACCATCACCTGTTACCGCCCTGCTGCATGCGGCACTGCTGGTCAAGATTGGCGTTTACGTCTTTGCCAGGTTATTTATCGCGACATTTATGATTGACGATTTCTGGCATACGGTTGTGCCGATTATCGCCGGGGCAAGCGCATTAGTGGCGGCAAGCGCAGCGATGATTGATACGGATTTGAAACGCATTATCGCGTATTCGACGGTAAGCCAGATTGGATTTATTTTCCTGGGGCTTTCGATTGGAAATCCGATCGGAATTGCCGGCGGGCTATTATTTATTTTGATGCACGGACTGGCCAAGGCGGGATTATTCCTTTGCGCAGGTATAGTTGAGCAAAATACCAAGACAAAGGACATTACCAAACTGGGCGGGCTGATTCAGACGATGCCGGTGACGGCGATCGCGTTTCTGTTCTGCGCATTTTCGGTGATGGGGATACCGCCGTTTGGCGGATTTTTCAGCAAATATATGGTGATGACAAGCACGATAAACGCACACGAAATGTGGATTATGCTGGTGTTCCTAATCGGGGCGATAATGACAATCATATATTTGCTGCGGGTTTTCAATATGGTATTTTTGGGTGAACCCAGGGGACAACTGGTGCGGGAAGGGTCGCCGACGATGGTGGTCAGCGTGGCATCGCTTGCGGTGCTTTCGATTGTCGCCGGATTTACAATCGCCTGGCCCAGTAACTTTGTTATGGCCGCGATACAGAATCTGCCGGGGGTAATCAGATGACCATTGATGTTTTATATTTATATTTTTTGATTGCGATACCGCTGGCAGGCGGCGTTGCGGCATTTATTGTTCCCAATCGGGTCAAGGGTGTTAAGGAGGCCATTGCACTGGCGGCGACGGCAGTGACGCTGTGGTCGGCGTTTAGTCTTTTTAAGCAAAATTTAACGCTAACGGGCGAGTGGCTTAGTTTCGGAATAAATTTTGAGTTGCGTTTGTATCATTTCAGCGCGTTTATACTTTGCGCGGTGGCTGCGTTTTCGTTTTTGTTCGTACTATATAGCTGGTCATTCATGTGGAACAGGCCGTATAAAAATCAATTTTACAGCTATCTGCTTTTCACGGTCGCGATGACAAATGGAGCGGTGCTGGCGGATAATCTCGTGCTGATGCTTTTCTTCTGGGAGGGATTGCTTCTGACATTGTTCGGGATGATTGCGATTGGCAGGCCGGGGGCGTTCAGGACGGCGATTAAGGCACTGATTATCGTGGGTATTTCGGATTTGTGCCTTATGATGGGTATCGGCATTGCGGGGTACATGGCGGGGACATTTACGATATCCAAGATTAGCCTGCAGGTTGGGGGAATAGGGGCGATTGGGTTTATTTTGATGATGATTGGCGCGATTTCGAAGGCGGGATCGCTGCCCTTCCATACATGGATTCCTGATGCGGCAGTCGATGCGCCGCTGCCGTTTATGGCGTTTTTGCCGGCATCGCTTGAGAAACTTCTGGGCATTTATCTTTTGGCGCGGATTTCTCTTGATATGTTTAAACTTGCGCCGGAGTCGTGGCTGAGCACGCTGCTTATGGCAATCGGAGCTGTTACGATTTTGGTTGCAGTGATGATGGCGCTTGTGCAGAAGGATTACAAGCGGCTGCTTTCGTATCACGCGATCAGCCAGGTGGGGTACATGGTGCTGGGGATAGGGACATGCCTGCCGATTGGTATTGTGGGCGGCTTGTTTCATATGATTAATCACGCGATGTATAAAAGCTGCCTGTTCCTTACCGGCGGCTCTGTCGAAAAGCAGACGGGAACAACCGATTTGGCAAAGCTGGGCGGTATATGGCTCAAGATGCCGGTGACATTTGTGTGCTTTATTATAGCGGCCGCATCGATTTCGGGCGTGCCGCCTTTTAACGGGTTTTTCTCAAAAGAGCTTGTTTACGACGCTTCGCTGGAAAGAGGCACGATATTTTATCTTGCGGCGATTCTGGGGACATTCTTGACCTCGGCATCATTTTTGAAACTTGGCCACGCGGCGTTTTTGGGCAGGATGAACGAGGAAAACCGCAATGTTAAAGAGTCATCGTGGGCAATGCTGATACCGATGATTGTTATCGCGGCCATGTGCGTAGTTTTCGGGGTATGGAATTATCTGCCTCTTGATAATCTTATCAAGCCGATACTGGGCGAGGAAAGATTGGCGGGACATCATTTCGGGCCCAATACTATGCTGATTACGCTTACTGTAATAGCACTTATCGGCGCGGTGCTGCATCATTTGTTCGCGGTGAAGGTTAATGGAAGCGGATACAAAGCGAGCGACCATATCCGCCATGCCCCGTTTTTCGAAGGGATTTATAACAAGGCCGAAAACAGAGTCTTTGACCCTTATGATATCGTGCTCAAGGTGGTGCAGGGTGTGTCGAGGTTCGGTTGGTGGATAGACAGGGGTATTGACTGGATTTACAACGAATTTTGCGTGCGGGTAACAACGGGGACATCGTTTTTAATCAGGGCCGCGCATACGGGAAGCTATTCGATGTATGTTGTGTGGTCGCTGGTAGGATTATTGTTTGTCGTATTAATGCTGATGAAGCGATTTTAATTTAGAGGCAATATGCTGTCAGGACTTTTATTATTGCCGTTATTGGCGATATTCATTTTGAATCTGCCATTTCGAGGGCTGATGCAGAAGCTGTCCTTAGTGTTTGGACTATTTCTTTCAGTCTGGCAGATAACATTTGTAATTTTGCTTTGGATGGGGCGGGGCGGTGTTGATTACTGGTCAAAACATTTCACATTAAGCCTGACCTGCGACAGCCTTACACTTGTTCTGCTGTTATCGATTGGAATAGTAGTTTTGACGACACTGCTGGTTTCATTGCAAACCTTCAGCAGCGAAAAGCAGCGGTTCGGTTTTGTGAACCTGGTTTTAGTAGCGATGATGGGAATGAACGGCACTGTGATGCTGACGGACCTGTTCTCGCTTTATGTATTCATTGAGATTACGGCGGTATCTTCATTTATATTAATTGCCTTTCAGCGGGACACCAATGCCCTCGAGGGAGCTTTAAAATACATAATACTTTCCGCAAGCGCAACAATAATGATGCTGTTATCGATTTCGATAATGCTGCTGGTTGTGGGCGACACATCATTTGCGGCGGCAGGCAAGGCCATAAATCAGTCAGCAGGCAATCCATTGGTGATGCCAGCGATAGGTTTATTTGTATGCGGCTTATTAATTAAGGGCGGTGTGGTTCCTTTCCATGGATGGCTGCCTGCGGCATATTCGGCGGCACCTGCGGCAGCTTCGGTGCTTTTGGCGGGAATTGCCACTAAGACATCGGGCATTTACGCCATTATTCGTTTAGCTACTTCTGTATTTGCAAATAACGAATCGTTAAATCATATACTTTTAATTGCAGGGATAATTTCGATTCTTGTCGGCGCATTTGCCGCAATGGGACAAAACGATTTCAAACGAATGCTTGCTTATTCGAGTATAAGCCAGGTTGGATATATAGTTCTTGCCCTTGGATGCGGGACAAACCTCGCTATTATCGGTGCGGTATTTCATTTGTTCAATCACTCCATTTTCAAGTCATTGCTGTTTGTAAATTCTGCGGCAGTTGAAAGCCAATCGGGCACGACAGATATGAGCAAACTTGGTGGATTAGGCGCAAAGATGCCGGTTACAAACGCTACATCTTTGATTGCGTTTTTATCAACGGCGGGCGTGCCCCCCCTTGCGGGATTCTGGAGCAAGCTGATTATTATCATAGCGCTGTGGCAAAACGGACTGCATACCTATGCGGTTATCGCGATAGTGGCCAGCGTGTTGACGCTTGCATATCTATTGATAATGCAGAGAAGGGTATTCTTCGGGATACCGAATGAGGAAGGACAAAGTGTAAGAGAAGCCGGATTTGGAATAGTGCTTACTGAATCGATATTGGCACTGATTACAATCGGTGTAGGTGTGTTATTCCCGTGGATTTTTAACAGTGTTGTTATGCCTATAAGCAGTTTTTTGAAATAAAGAGTTGATATGACAATAAATATTATACTTGGAGTTTTGCTTGTTTTGGCGGCCGTTTGGACGGTTATGACGGCACGGGTATTACGTTCGGTTATTGGGCTGGCTGTGACCAGTGTGATTCTCACAATCATTATGTTCAAACTGAATTCGCCGCTTGCGGCGGTATTTGAATTATCTGTTTGCGCGGGGCTGATTTCCGCTATCTTCATAAGCTGCATAAGCTTAACTCAAAGGATGACAGAAGAGCAGGCGGCGACCAGGTTAAAAGAGCGATTTTCGATGTTCTGGCTATTACCGGTAATTCTTGTTCTTGCGGGAGTGGCCCTGTATCAGCTCCATCTAACCCCCGATTTAAGCTTACAGCAGGCCGCACCAACAGAAACGGATGTTCGTAATATATTATGGAATCTGCGGCACTTGGATATCTTAGGCCAGATAATCATTTTAATTGCCGGAGCATTCGGGGTTGTCGCTTTATTTAAGGATTAACATATGACTGATTTGCCGCAGGTTTTCTGGTTATTGAGTATAGCAGCGGCTCTGCTGTTAATAACCGGTTTTTATTGTTTAATAGTAACGTATAACCTTGTCAGGGCGCTTATTGCTCTTGAGATCTTAACAAAGAGCGTAACGCTTTTTATTATATTGGCAGGATATGTTACAGGCCGGACAGGGATGGCACAAGCATTGGCCATAACGCTGATTGTTATTGAGGTTGTGGTGATTGCTGTGGCTGTCGGAATCGTTCTTTGCGTATATAAAAACATTAAGACAATAGACGGAAGATCTTTAAGAAATATCAAGGGATAAAATAAGATGTCAAATGAACTGCTGTTATCGCCACCCATTGTTTTTTTGATGATAATGCTTACGGCTATTTTTGTGATGTATCTGCTTTCAAAACTCGCATTAAAGCCAAAGAAGGTGTCTGAGGGACTGACAAAGGAATATTCATGCGGCGAGGAAATAAAGACGCACATGATTCAGCCGGATTACAGTCAATTTTTCCCGTTCGCGTTTTATTTTACGATTCTGCACGTCGCGGCATTGATGATTGCGACAGTGCCGATGGCAACTCTGGAAACATTTTTAATAGCGATTGTTTATATACTCGGCGCAATAGCCGGGTTATTTGTGCTGTATAAGAGGTAATAATGGATTTAGTTAAAAAAATAGTGACATGGGCAAGAATTAAGTCCCCATGGATTATTCATTTCAACACAGGGGCATGTAATGCCTGTGATATAGAGATAATAGCGGCGCTAACACCGAGATATGATATAGAGCGATTTGGAGTCATATTAAAAGGCACACCGAGGCACGCAGATGTCCTGGTTTGCTCAGGGCCTGTCACAAGGCAGATAAAAGACCGCCTGATAAGAATATATGAGCAGATGCCGGAACCTAAATTCGTTGTGGCTGTCGGGACATGTGCCTGCTCAGGCGGGGTATTCAACGGCTGCTATAATGTCGAAGGCGGCATAGATGAGGTGATACCTGTATCAGCGTATATACCAGGGTGTCCGGCAAGTCCCAAGGCGATTATAGATGGAGTGGTAAAGCTGCTCGCAAGCGTTGACGCAGCATCAAAGCCAAAAGAAGAACCGGCAGTAAACGGAACATAATTCGGAGGTTTCGAGTGTTAGTTGAAGAAGAAAAAATAAGACAGCAGTTAATCGAAAGGTTTGGATTACCCGCTGAAAAGGTAAACGTTCAAAGAGAAAGACGCATCTGGGCAGATATACCGGCGGCTAATTTCATGGAAATTTTTGATTATGCTGTGGATAAACTGGGATTTGTTATTCTTGGGACGATTACGGGCCTTGACGAAGGGTCAACTCTCGGCGCAATTTACCATTTAGCAAGAGAAAGCGGGATAATGCTGAATCTGCATATAAGTGTTCCAAAAGAAAAACCGGTGATAAAGACAATCAGCGCCAGATTCCCGGCGGCGGATGCATACGAAAGAGAATTGGTTGATTTATTAGGCATGCAGGTCGAGGGTTTACCTGCCGGGAATAGATACCCGCTGCCGGATGACTGGCCGGCGGGTCAATACCCCTTGCGTAAGGATTGGACCGGCATAGCAAGCAAGAAAAAGGAGGCAGAGAATGCCTGAAAGAGAATTTAAAATACCGATAGGTCCTCAGCACCCGGCATTGAAAGAGCCTGAAAGTTTTTTGCTGACATTGCGGGGTGAGAAAATCACGGAAATGACAGTCCGGTTGGGTTATAATCATCGAGGCATAGAAAAGGCATGCGAAGCACGGACATATATTCAGGACATGTATCTTGTCGAGCGGGTCTGCGGGATATGCTCGCATTCACATTCCACGTGCTTTATACAGGCAGTCGAGGAAATCGCCGGATTACAGGTGCCAAAACGCGGTCTTTATATCCGCACGCTAATTGCCGAGCTCGAGAGGATTCATAGTCACCTGCTTTGGCTGGGCGTTGCGGGACATGAAATCGGGTTTGATACATTATTGATGTATACATGGCGGGACCGAGAAATCGTAATGGACATACTTGCGCTGGTTACCGGCAATAGAGTTAATTATGGCATGAACACAATCGGCGGAGTGAGACGAGATGTAACTACTGACCAGATTCCGAAGATTTTAGAAGCGATAGACAAGCTCGAGGAACGGACAAAATATTATATCCAGGTGGGAACAGAAGAAATTACGTTGCGTGAAAGACTTTCGGGTGTTGGAAAGCTCTCTAAAGAAGATGCAATCCGGCTGGGCGCTGTAGGCCCAACGGCAAGGGCATCAGGAGTTAACAGGGATGTAAGGCGAGATGACCCGTATGGGGCTTATGGTGAACTTACATTTGACGTTATAATTGATAATCATAGTGACGTTTACGGCAGGACGCTTGTAAGATTGGGTGAATTGATGCAGTCATACAAACTCGTCCGCCAGATTATCCGGCAGCTTCCTGAAGGGCCGATTTCAGTCAAGGCGCCAAGAAGGATACCTGCGGGCCAGGCGGTGAGCAGGTATGAAGCGCCCCGAGGGGAAGATGTTCATTTTGTAAAGTCGAACGGCAGTGATAAACCTGAAAGAGTAAAGGTTCGAGCTCCCACACTGGCTAATGTGCAGGTAGTCGCTCATATGCTAAAAGACGGTTATCTTGCCGATACCCCGATTGTGATAGCCGCGATTGATCCATGTTTTTCCTGCACGGACAGGGCGATTTCCAGGACCGATATTGAGAGCGGCCGGACTGATAGAATGGATTGGCCGGAACTGAGGACATATGGAATTAACTGGTATAGAAAACAGGGAATTGATTTTAGTGAATTGAACAAGAAGATGAGGGTATTGAGAGAGTCGAACTGATGGAGGCATTGTTTAATATATTTGTTTTTCCGGGATTATTATTTGTCGCGGTATTCGGATTAGCTGCTGAATACATCGACCGCAAACTTTATGCCTTGATGCAAAATAGAATCGGGCCTCCGTGGTTTCAGCCCGTGGCTGACTTTATAAAGCTGGCATCAAAGCAAGAGCTTGTGCCGGAGCATGCCGACTCATTTGTATTTAAGATGATGCCGGTTATCGCAATCACTTCGATAATTACGGCATTTCTTTATATTCCGATGTGGGGCTCAAATGCCTTGTTTGCATTCAAAGGCGACCTTGTTGTCGTTTTGTACCTGCTTACTGTCCCAACACTGACGTATTTTCTCGGGGGCTGGTATTCACGAAGCGTATATTCGATGATTGGGGCGGCGCGCTCGCTGACGCAATTATTTGCCTATGAGATACCATTATTTATCAGCATATTGGCGCCTGCAATGCTTGCTGATACATGGTCGTTGAGCGGGATATCTGAATATTTCAGCGTTCATCCATGGCACATACTTTTTAATATTCCGGGTTTTGTAATAGCGATAATTGCGCTTTTAGGCAAGCTTGAAAAGGTGCCGTTCGATATACCTGAGGCGGAGACGGAAATCGTGGCAGGCGCCTTTACCGAATACAGCGGCAGACTCCTGGCGTTATTCAGGATGGCAATCGATATGGAGCTGGTCATTGGGGCTTCACTATTGGCGGCGGTATTCCTGCCTTTCGGACTGCATTACGGACCATGGGTAGGATTCGGATTATATATTTTGAAGGTGCTTTTCATAATCGGACTTATATCTCTTTCACGCACGATTGTGGCGCGTTTGAGAATTGACCAGATGATTGGCTTTTGCTGGAAGGTTATCGCGCCTGTTGCGTTTTTACAATTCATAGCTGATTTGATTATTAAGGGGATTGCTAAATAATGTTTAGACCGGGAAAAATGACAGCTCAGGTATTGCGTTCGCTTTTCAAAAAGCCTGCGACGTCGATGTACCCGTTTGTGAAACATCCGATGCCGAAAGATTTCCGGGGCAAGCTTCGTTTCTACCAGGAAAAATGCATCGGCTGCAAGATGTGTATGCGAGACTGCCCGTCGGGGGCGATTACGATAAAGCCGGTTCCAGGGGCCCAAAAGAAATTTATGGCCGAGATAGACCTCGCAAAGTGTCTATATTGCGCACAATGTGTTGATTCATGCCCGAGGAAGGCCCTTGAAGCGACGGCGGATTATGAGCTTGCACAGCTCGAACACGGCAAACTCAAGGTGGTATACGGTGACCAAACAGGCGGAGATACTAAAGAAAAAACTTGAGAACGCCCGGCGAGTCGCCATACTGGGTATCGGCTCAGACCTGCGAGGCGATGACATAGCAGGTATTCTTACAGCGCAAAATATCGAAAAAGCAATCAAGTCAAAGAAAACAACTCCTGAACTTAAAGTCTTTTTAGGAGAAACTGCGCCGGAGAATCTCACAGGCGAGATAAAAAGATTTAATCCTTCTCATTTGATAATCATCGATTCGGCGATCCTTAATGCCGTGGCCGGACATATTGAAATATTGAACCCCAACCAAATCGGGGGGACTTCTTTTTGCACGCACAGCCTGCCGTTAAAGGTAATGACAGATTATCTGCAGGAATCATTTAAGTTCGAGGTAATCACTATAGGGATACAGCCGGGAACTCTTACATTCGGAGCCAAGGCATCCAGGGAAGTTATCGAGGCAGTAAAACAACTTTCCATGGCAATTGTCAATCTATTCAAAATAGAAAAATAAAAAAAGGGGATTCGCAAATGCAAATCCCCTGTTTATACTTTTTTTTACACGGGCTGGAAGCCCGTGCCACTTACGAATTAATCTTCTTCTTTAATCCTCATTCCATAGAAAGAACGAGCGACGAAAATCGCCGAAAGAATGAAGAATGTAATCGCCAGAATGGTGTTTGTTCTTCTTGTCAGCACCAATGCAAGCTCGATAGCTAAAACACCGAACAAGGTGCTGAACTTGATAATGGGGTTCATCGCAACCGATGAGGTGTCTTTGAAGGGATCACCAACCGTGTCGCCAACAACAGTTGCGGCATGGAGTTCTGTGCCCTTTTCCCTTAAGTTTACTTCGACATATTTTTTGGCGTTATCCCATGCGCCGCCTGCGTTTGCCATAAAGATGGCTTGATACAGACCGAACAACGCGATTGAAATCAGGTAGCCAATGAAGAAATACGGGTCAAGGCAGGCGAAGGCGAGCGTGCTGAAGAATATAGCAAGAAACAGGTTAATCATGCCTTTCTGTGCGAACTTGGTGCAAATCTCGACGACCTTGTTGCTGTCTTCGCTCGATGCTTTTGTCGCGCCTTCAAGCTTGATATTATTTTTTATAAACTTAACTGCGTGATAAGCACCGGTCGATACGGCCTGCGTGGATGCGGCCGTAAACCAGTAAATGATGGCGCCGCCGGCCATCAGACCAAGCAAAAACGGTGAATGCAGAATAGAAAGATTCGCCATAAGCTCAGGCCTCAGACCCTCGGTCAAAATCATAATAATTGAGAAAATCATCGTAGTAGCACCGACGACGGCCGTGCCAATGAGCACTGGTTTAGCGGTTGCCTTGAATGTGTTGCCTGCGCCATCGGCCTCCTCAAGGTAGGTCTTTGCTTTATCGAAATTCGGTTCGAAACCGAATTCCTTTTTGATATCAGCTTTGATGTTTGGAATACTCTCTATAAGCGAAAGCTCATAGATAGACTGTGCATTGTCTGCCACAGGGCCAAATGAGTCAACTGCGATTGTTACAGGCCCCATACTCAAAAAGCCAAAGGCCACAAGACCAAACGCAAAGACTGATGGGGCAATCATGAGTGCATTTAAGCCGGCCAGGCTGACGCCATATGCAATTGCCATTAAAGCAAGAATGGTCAGACCCATCCAATAGGCGCTGAAATTACCTGTGCAGAAGCCCGCAAGAATCGTTAAAGGTGCGCCGCCTTTTCGTGAGGCGTTTACGATATTTTGAACATAAGCTGATTTGACGGCTGTGAACATATTGACTAATTCCGGAATCAATGCGCCTGCGATTGTGCCGCATGTGATAATCGAGGCGAATTTCCACCACATAGAGCCGTCGCCGAGGGTTGGTATAAGCAGCCATGAAACCAGATAAGTAAGTCCTATTGAGACAAACGATGTCAGCCATACAAGCGACAGCAGCGGTTTCTCGAAATCCATTGTATTTGCATTTCCAAAGCGTGCCTTTGCCCAGATGGCATTAAGCCAGTATGAGCCGCTGCTTGTGATAATCATTACAAGACGCATAACGAAAATCCAAACGAGCAGCTGGACCTGAATAGTCGGTTCTTTAACGGCCAGCAGAATGAATGATATCAGTGCGACACCAGTGACACCATATGTTTCGAAACCATCGGCGGTCGGGCCGACCGAGTCACCAGCGTTGTCGCCGGTGCAGTCGGCAATGACTCCGGGATTGCGTGCATCGTCTTCTTTGATGTTGAATACGATTTTCATAAGGTCGGAACCGATATCGGCGATTTTGGTGAAGACGCCGCCGGCGATTCTCAGGACCGATGCACCTAAGGATTCACCAATGGCAAAGCCAAGGAAACACCAACCAGCCATATTCGCAGGGATGAACAGCAGGATGCAGAGCATTACGAACAACTCGATACTGATAAGCAGCATACCGATGCTCATACCTGATTTAAGGGGTATTTCGTAAACGGGGAAGGGTTTGCCTTCCAGGCTTGCAAAGGCGGAGCGTGAGTTGGCGAATGTATTGATTCTCATTCCAAACCATGCGACGGTGTAGCTGCCGGCGATACCAATCAAGCTGCACGCGAGGATTATAGCAACCATGGCGTTGGGCTGCTCACGCAATAGGTGGAAATAAACCCACATAATGACGGCGACCAGGGCCCAGAGGACAAGAATGAATTTACCCTGGGTAAAGAGGTATGTCTTGCAGGTGCCATAGATAAGCTCGGAGATATCGAGCATTGCCTTATGGACCTTCATTTTCTTAATCTTGGAATATTGGACCATACCAAAGACGATACCGAATGCACAGATAGCCAATCCCCAAATCAAGAGGGACCAGCCGTCAACTTTATCGCCAAAGAATTTGACGATTGTGAGATCCGGCAGGACAAGCTCGGCCTCGCTGGCAAGAACGGCAGGCACGCCGCACAACATTGTTACTACTGCTGCCAAAAACGCCCTCACTGGCGTAACAACAGCACATTTCAACCGCGTTTCCACTAGTGTTCTCCTTAAAAAATTCAGGTAATAAGTAATTAGATCATGCAAACCGTAAAGCCAAATAGTTTAGCGATGAAATAAAGTAAATGCAAGTATTTTGATGAGCAAATAAAATCATTAAACATCAGATAAAGATTTGATTTTCCATATCCTGCTAAATAGTACAGATGATTAAAGTTGAGGAAAATTATAAAATGGAAACGAACCAGGTATCCACCCGTCTTGGTTTTCAACTTCGCCGCAGGCAGGCGGATTTTCACACCACCAATTAACATGAATTTACAGTGAAGGTGAAGTACTGGTTCATTCAGGGATAGTGAAATAGAAGGTCGAACCCTGGCCTAGTTGCGATTCGAGCCAGATTTCGCCCCCGTGGCGTTCGACGATTCTTTTACAGATACTAAGGCCAACGCCATAACCCGGATATTTATCTCGAGTATGCAGACGCTGGAAAATCAGGAATATGCGTTCATTGAACTGCGGATCGATACCTATTCCGTTGTCGCGGACTGAAAACTGCCAGCAGTCTTCTTTTTTCTGATAACCGACGTGAATTTCGGGCTTATGTTCGTTCCTGAATTTGAGCGCATTGGCTATAAGATTCTGGAAAAGCTGAGTGACCTGTATATCATCGGCCACAACCATCGGCAGCTCATCACTGGTTATCACGGCACGAGTTTCGTAAATGCTTCTTTGAAGGTTAGTGATGGCCGACTTCAGCGAAGCCTGTGCCGATACTTGTCTGAAGGGTTTGCCGTGGGTCCCAACACGCGAGTATTGCAGCAGACCTGTCAGCAGGTCATCCATCCTTTTGGCGCCTTCGGTTGCATATCGAATATACTCAATCGCGCTTGCGTCGAGCTTTTCATTATATTTCTTGTAAAGCAGCTCCATAAATCCGTTGATGGCACGAAGCGGCTCACGCAGATCATGGCTGGAAACATACGCGAACTGCTCAAGGTCCATGTTCGATCGTTTAAGCTCCTGCGCGGTTTGCCTAACTTGTTCTTCCGCCTGCTTTCGCTCGGTAATATCCATATGATGCCACAGCCTTCCGTATAACTTCCCCTCCAAATTTATTGGAATGAAATCACGCAGGCATGTTCGACCGTCACTCATCATTACCTCTTCGCCTTTTACAGGCTGCCCATGGCTAACTATCTCCCTGATTCGGTCTACTGCCTTTTCAGGATCCTCATAACCGTTTTTTATCTTTTCAATCATTTCGTTGGAACAAAGTCCAATCAGGTCATCGGGTCTGCCCACAAGATTAAACATGTCACAGAACGATCGGTTGGCAAACTCAACTTTTCCTTCATTATTAACAAGCAAAATGCTGCCATACATGCTTGACAAGGTTGAGTAAAACCTTTGTATGGTGGTTTGTATTACTTTTTCCGCATTCCTCCGCTCGGTTATATCCTGGAACACTGTTGCAAATTTTCCTTTTGCCGGGGAAAAAACAGATATGCTGAAATACTTATTCATCGGCTCAAAAAAGGTTTCAAATGATTCCGCCTTTCCTGAAGATGCAACTCTTCCGTAAATATCCAGGTACGGGGGCTTGTCTGTCCCATAAGCTTCCGTGGCTTTTTTGCCAATTACATTGTCCCTGCTTAAACCTGTAACCAATTCAAATGCGGGATTCACATCGATTATTACATAATTTATCGGTTTGCCGTCACTGCTGTAAATAACTTCGTGAATAGCGGCGCCTTCAGTCATCGAAGTATACAAGGCGGAAAATTTCTCTTCGCTCTTTCGCAGCTTCTCCTCGGCCTGCTTACGCTCGGTGATGTCGAGCACGAAGGAGGCAATCTCCTCTTGCGACCCGGGGAGGATCGCATCCACAATGAACACGGACACGCGCGTGCCGTCGCGTCGGACGTATTGCTTCTCAAAGGAAGTGCATGTGCCCCTGGCGCGCAGCTCCGCGAGGGCCCGCTCGTCGGCCGCCCGCCACTCGGGCGGGGTGATCGCGCGCCAATCCACCTTGCCCTGGTTGAATTCCTCGCGGGTGAAGCCGATCAGGCGCAAGTAATAGTCATTAGTTTCGAGAACGACGCCGGCGGCATTAGCAACCACGATGCCGACAATGCTAGCGTCCACAAACTGGCGCAGGCGTTCATGGGCTTGGCGCAACTTCTCCTCGGCATGCTTACGGGCGGTGATGTCCCTGATTGCCCCCATCATTCTTATCGCCTTGCCTTTGTTGTCGTAATAAAACATGGCGTTAATATCAATCCAATGAACACTGCCGTCAGGCCAGACAATACGATACTCCGTCTGAAATCCTGTGTGTTCAGTCATCGAACGGCGCATTCTATCTTCGACGAGGCGTAAATCATCCGGATGCACCCGGTCGGTCCAGTCGCGGTATGAGTACATAGTATTAATAGTATTAGTAGGCTTATATCCGAATATAATCTCGTGATGACGCGACCAGTAAAGTTCACCTGTTTGTATATGCCAGTCAAAAATGCCTATCTGTGCGGCATTAACCGAAAGGCCAAGACGTTCCTGGCTTTGCCGCAGCGCCTCCTGTGCTTTCTTGATGCTGGTTATGTCGGCGCCGGTGGTAATAAAATATTCACCTAACGGAACACTGGTAAACTTGAAATATCTGTCAAGATTAGGGAAGTAGTCCTCGTAGGAACACGGAACACCTTCCGTCATAATCTTTTGCACGGTAGGCATATAGTGTTCTGCCGCGCCGGGGCCGAAGATTTCATCCGTGGTTTTGCCCCTGACCTCTTCAAAAGACTTGCCCCATGTTTTGAGCGTGGGCGGATTGGCATCCACTAACCGCCAAGTTTTTATCCGGCCGTTCTCATCACGCACCAGTCTCCAGAAATGCACCTCTTCGGTCATATTCATAAACAGGTTGCGATAGCGTTCTTCGCTTTCCCGCAGTGCATCTTCCAGAGAAATTCCCCAAATATGTGACTCACGCACCGCGGCGATTGCCGCGATAAACATATACACCCCGCTTAGATACTGTGCCGTGCGGCCCGTCCAGCTCAGCAAACTGCCGTGGACTGACTCAATCATAATGCCGAACAGGCCGACAGCGATGAGGGACAACGCAAGAGAATACCATTTCGAAAACGAACTTAGAGGCCTGCTGCCGGCCTCCGTTAAATGAACCGCGGTGAGGGCAAATATTGCGGTGGCCGAGCCAAGCACAATATGCCTTACTATAGTCCCGCCCTGGCCCTGCACAAAAAATACCGGCATCCTTCCTGCCAGCGTCAACAGCGTAATTAGCCCTATGGCCAACAGCGCACCCGCGTAAGCAGATGCCAGCCAAAGGCCCGTCGCCCGCACAACCCGCCGCCGCAGCGACAGAACTACGCCCGTCAGGTGGCACAAAGCCGATAGCAATACGCTGACATTGTGAATCGTCACAACAGTGTTGATGTCCATTTGGTGATTGGCGCTGCTCATGATGCTGGAAACAATTCCCGCTAAAGCAGCTAAGCCCCAGATGAGAACGCCGCAACCTAGCATCAGTATCCCTAACGAACCACGGTCAAGGAAGCTGTGGCTCATAAGGTACACAACAAACAGGCAAATAAGCATCGAGAAGATAATGTTCAGTACCAGCATCAGGTTGAGCGACTCGTAGGAAGTCCGCAAATCCGCGCCCCACAATATTGCAAGAGTAATAAGCAGCAGCGGTATCGCCAGCCATGCCAGTCGGCTCAGCAGACCGTCGCCCTTCCGCAAATCCGGCTGTTCAGGTATATTTTGCCAAGACGAATTTTTATTTGGCTCACTGCTCACAAATCGCCCTCAGTGGTAAGGCATCAGCACTGAATGACATTTTAACCAAAAGCTTTTATAACCTCGCTGTTTGGAATTCCCTTTCCCGCTTTAAACTCCGGCCTTACTCTTGACATTTGGATAATAACAATGCCGGGCGGTCAAGTCAACACTGTCTAAATGAATACAATTCCTCCGCAGTTAAAAATAAGGATAATATTTATTTCAGGGGTAAATGAATTGTGAATGTGCCGCCCTGGCCGGGGTGAATAATGGAGACAGCCCCACAGCAACCCATTTTTCCTCGCCAAAAAATCCAGCGTCATCTGCCTGCCAAGGCGTAGCGCAGCGAAGCCTGGTGTTAATCTAATTTTGGGCGAAAAGAGGGAAAAGGGGGACAGGTTAGAATTATTCCGAATTAAATTTCGCACTTTTTTTCGTTGTTCCAATCGGCAATTGGAAATCGACAATCGCCAATCTCAATTTAAATCCGAAATACGCGAACCGAATAACGAAACGAGCCGCGTAACCTCAACCGAATTACTCAACCAGCGAATTTATTTACTCTATTAATTACCTACAGGCACATGCGGGTATTGTGATAGGAACATTTCCATTCGCCGGCTTTGGGGTCAGATAAGTTTGGGATAATCATATTATTGCCCACTTCCAGAAAAAAGTTTAAACCATAAATTATTGACTATTAAGGAACCAATAAATAAAATTAGATTTTCCTTATAACATCAGGACAACATTGTTTAAGACAGGACAAAGGAGCGGCAAAATGTTAGGCAAGTACAAGCGAAAAAAGACGTTTTTTTTAAGAGCGATTATTATTTGCTCAATTATATCTTCTGGCGGCTGCGGTTCGTATTGCAAACTTGTCGAGCCAAATAAGTCGACCGGCCATTTCCCCACCAATACGCAGGTGCGGAAGGAATCGATAAAAATTAATAAGCAGTTAGATATAAAAGAACATAAAGCTCTGCTTTATATACGAAATACATCAAGTCCCCCATCCGGAAATCTTGAATTGTTTAATTTTATGAAAAAATCAATAGGCAAGCTGGAATTCTTTTCAGAAATTAAAGATAAACAGCAGATAAGGGTAGAAATGGCAGAGGATAAGGTTATCAAAAATACATATCAAGTTACTGATGGGATGATTATAGAATGGCTTCAAAAAAAGTATAATAATTTTCTTATTGCAGATTACCGGCTCAGGTCATTAGGAGGGTACAATTTCGGCTTGGATTTTAATGTCATTAATCCTGATAATGACGAGACTGTGCTATCCATTTCGCATAAAGCATTTAATTTGAGCGGACTAGACCAGCCTGTCTTTTATCCTGTGCTGAATTCATTTAGCGACTGGATTCGCGAGAACGCCGGTTAAAAATGTATTGAGCCGGCGAGGACAGTTATTTCAAATCATTGGCTATTTTTTGAGTTATTGATTTGAGGGCATATTGCATGCCTTCCGTAAAGGCCTTAGAATCACTGATGATGGATGGGAAATTTTTCCAGCAAAAGCGTGAATCTTTTTTTACGGAACAAAAAGCACAACCGATTTCAAAGCAGCTGTTATTGTAGTGCATAACAAATCCATAGTAAGGAAAAGACCTGTATAAAATTTTTCCGCTTCGGGCTTCTACAAGCTGTGCGTGCACGCCGGCCCACGGACAATATGAAAAATCGAATGATGCCTGCACACAGCCAATTTGGCCGCCGAAAACATCCAAATAAGCATCGACGTCGCCAGGGATATTATTATAATCTTGAATAAACATGTCCCTTTTCCTGGGAACATTAACAGGAACTACAGTATAACCATTGTTGTTTAGCTCTGTCATTAAACCATAGTAAACTTCCCGACGAAAATCAAAGCCCTGCTTATCCAAGGCAACCTTCAAAGCATCTGTTTTGGGCACCTTGCTTCCCGCAACCGCCTCACCTAAGATAGGTCCGAGAGCAGCTCCCACAGCGCCGGCTTGCAAATAAGCACTGCCGGAGCCCATGCGGGATTCTATGTCTTCTATTGCGTATTCTTCTGAAACTTCATCGATTGTCAATATCCCGATGGTTTTGATATTTGCATGTTCGGCTCGATTGAATTTGATGGCACTTTGGCAGCAGCCACCAAGGGACAAGCAAAAAACAGAAATTAACAAGACTAAAATCCAAATACGCATAACCTGCTCTCCGGAAAAATTTAAAAAGCGTAATCCTGTTTTTAAGACATTATATCATATGCTCTGAGTAAGAATATTTATGTTCTTAAAAATAATTTATTAGTTAAACAGATTTACTTATATCTTTTAGCCTGTTTATTGTTTCCAGGCACATACGGGTATTATGATAGGAACACTTCCATTCGCCGGCCTTGGGATCGGTTAAATTGGGGATACCTTGGCGATTGGTTTTCATGAACCATTCACCATTTTTATGGTCAACAATATGTTTATCAATGAATTCCCAGCAATTAAGTGCGGCCGTTAAAAATTTGTCATTATTGCTTAGCTGATATGCATTGAGAAATCCAACGACTGCCTCTGCCTGAGGCCACCATTCCTTATCTGAATTTATAATCTTACCCCCCCTGCCTTCATAAACCAGGCCCCCATCTTTATCAATTCCTTCCTTTAAAACAACTTCAGCCATTTTCAATGCGATATCAGCAAATTCTTTCTTCAAATATTCTTTGCCAAGCACTTCAGCCGCCTCGTAGAGAAGCCATGTTCCCTCGATATCGTGGCCGAAGGTGTAAGAATCGGATTTGGGCTGCCATAGTTCATTGAAGAAATGGTTAAAGTGATATGTCTTTTTATCAATGATGTGATTTTTAAAATTATCCAATAGCGAAACGATTTTTTCAGCTACCTTTGCGTTATGGTCGCAGCGATATAGATTTGTATAGCTTTCAATTACATGGAGATGGGTATTCATCGATTTCTTTTCATTCATGTCCTTGTCACTGAGCCGGGCGCCTTCTGATACGGACCAGTCGCGATTGCAGACCTCGAAATAGCCGGTATTGATTTTATCGAAGCTGTGCTTTTCGATTAAATCGAACATCTCATAGGCGCGTTTAAGTGCATCTTTATCTTTTGATGCGAGGTAATATTCGGCCAATGCATAGATATAAAATGCCTGGCCGTAAATCTTTTTAGAATCATCTACACAATTGCCCTTATAATCGAGAGTCCAAAAGACTCCGCCGAATTTTTTATCCCGGAAAAAATCGTTTAAATAATCATATGCCCTTTTTGCAAGTTCGAGATATTCAGGTTTATTTTCGAAGCGAGCCATTGCGGCAAAGGTCCAAAGGATTCTTGCATTTAAAATCAAACCTTTATTCGAATGATTATCGATTTTGTTGTCCGGCCCGACTAAGCCGACAAAGCCGCCGAATTCTTCATCGACAGTATGTTTTTGCCAAAACGGGATTATGTTTTTGAGCAGTTCATTTGTAACCTGTGTTTGAAAAGTTTTCAGCTCGTCTTTAGTCATGGATGATAAATCCTTTAGAAAATTTAATAAAATAACTTTCAAATATTATCCGCTGAAGGCGTATCAAGCAATTCTAATAGGGCAAAAAACCTTGATATAAAGGGGGGCAATTTGGTATCATATTGGTATCATTATGCGTCAAATAAGCCCTTTTAAGGTATCGGAGGGAGTGCATTCCTGCGGTTAAAACACAGGTTTTAGGGCATTTGGAGCCTGAACATAGCCTCAAAATAAGGCGTAAATTCCACGTTAGAAGCAATATAAGTTAAGGGAAGAGCGTCTTATAACGATAGAATATTTAAAGAGTTAAGTCTTTTTTAGGGATAAAAACGTGAAAAAAACATATTTTTTGGTCATCATAATCGCCGCCGGAGCATTAACAACTGGCGGGTGGCTGTATTTCAGTAATGGAAAAGCAAATAAAATAAGCTTTAGAACAGTAGAAGTAACATACGGAAATATACTTTCAACGATAAATGCGACCGGGACGGTAGAACCTGAAGACTTGGTAGATGTAGGTGCCCAGGTAGCCGGGCAGGTGCTGGCATTCGGCAAAGATATAGACGGTAACGAGGTAGATTACGGCTCGCAGGTAGATGAAGGAACTATATTAGCTAAAATTGATGATAAGACATACCTTTCCGATGTGGCTTTAATGTCAGCGCAGCTGGAACAAGCAAAGGCGGGGGTTGAAAATGCACAAGCCAATCTTTTACAGTTGAAAGCGAAACTTGTGCAGGCACAGCTTGACTGGGAAAGAGCCCAGAAGCTTGGGCCATCTGAAGCGCTCGCTAAAAGCACCTATGACTCTTACAAGG
>Ga0105091_10000229_pt1 | contig 22467 bp, 19 predicted proteins | sample PPLLak1March2015_FD_87022 | JGI IMG/M metagenome (GOLD analysis project Ga0105091, IMG submission 87022) | Freshwater sediment microbial communities from Prairie Pothole Lake near Jamestown, North Dakota, USA - PPLs Lake P7 Core (1) Depth... | ecosystem: Environmental > Aquatic > Freshwater >... | reverse complement strand
CATGTGGCCGGGGAACCACTGAATTGACATTCTTAATCGACAATCTAATCAAAAATGCATTTTACTCCTTGCCGCCGACTACGTCATGTTTGATCTGGCGGGCTAAATGCACCCACCGCAACTGCCGCAACGCCAGTCGCTGGGGTTGATCGCCTGATAGAGCCAGCGCATGTGGTCTTCGTCGACGGGAATGTCGTGGGCAATAAACAAGCCGGTCAGCCAGTCGATGTTTTCGAGAATCCACTCATCTTCCGCCAGGCCCTCGGCCAGGTCCTCGTCGTCGGGGAAGATGTAGCTGAATATGCCGAACGTGCCCATATCCTCTTCGCGCCGGGTGGCGTCGAGATCCAGAAGTTGTCCCCGGTAGCGTATCTCCCACTGACCAAGGCACAGGTTGTTGCCGGTCGTACTCCAGCGGGCGGTAAACGGGTTCGACATGGATGAATTGTCCTGGAAATGGCTTTGGACGGGATGGAAGGGCGCCCTACCTGTCATGTCGCATAGTTTAACGTATCTTTTTTCGCCGCTCGTGGAAATTCTGGTTGACATTTGCAGATGATTGGGAGCGATAATAAACGCCAGTTCAATCAAGTTTCTGAAAAAGGCAAACCCGTTCGAAAGGCGGGGACGCAAAGTTACCGGTCTAAGGGGCTCTGACTCTAGGACAGCGGGATCGCCAGACGGAAATGACCTGCGCCATGTGTAAAAAGCTTCGGCGCTTGTTCTATACCAGCGGCCTTTCCCCGCTTGTCCCCTACCGATCTTTGCCTCCTTTGCCTGCAACCATTTGGCAGGAGTTTCAGTAATGCCCGCGATAGCAAACAGAACAATGGGATTCACACTGACGGAACTGATGGTCACGGTTTCGATTGTTGCCATCCTGCTTGCCTTGGCAGCGCCCAGCCTTCGCTCATTCATTCTCGATAATCGTCTTGCCTCCCAGGCCGCCGAATTCACTGGCTCACTTGCCATGGCACGCAGTGAAGCCAGTAAAAGAAGCAGCCGCGTGGTTGTCAGCCCTGCCGCATCCGGTTTTGATGGCGGCTGGCAGATTTGGGCGGACAGTAACGGCAACGCCTCACTGGACGCGGGCGAAGCGGTGCTGCGCATTCATGAGGATCTGCATGGCAATACCTTGACCAGTACCGACCCTGCAGCGCAGATTGTTTATTTGCCTAGCGGCTTCGTGGACATCGCTGCAAGTACCACCAGGATATTTCAGTTGTGTGATAGCCGCAGCGGTGAAAAAGGCCGTGAAATACGCGTTACGGCAACGGGCCGCGTCAACATCAACCGTGATTTCATTTGCTCGTGAGCGTGAAAAAATGAATTCCACCAAACGTTTCCTCTCGCACCGGCCAGGTACTTCAGGCTTTACCCTCATCGAGGTGCTTATCGCCATGGTCGTGCTTTCAATTGGCCTGCTGGGCGTCGCCGGCATGCAGGTCTCGGGGTTGCGCGCCAATCACAGTTCTTCCATGAGATCTCAGGCAACCTATCTCTCATATGACATGGCTGACCGGATGCGCGCCAATATCCGTGGCGTCAATGGTGGCAGCTACAACAATCTTTCCGGCGATCCCGGTGATCCAGGTTGCGCCGCTTCTGGCTGCACCCCCGCGCTGATGGCGCAGACCGATCTGCATGAATGGAATTCAGCCAACGCCGCAAATTTGCCCTCTGGCGCAGGAGCGGTCTGTCTCGACAGCACACCGGACGATGGCACCCCCACTTCGATTGGGTGCGATGGCACGGGAGCCGCCTATGCGATCAAGGTATGGTGGACCGACGACAAAAGCGGTACGCCCAAGCTTTTTGCCATGAGTTTCAAGCCATGATAGATCCAGTCATTCATGTGGAACAGCGCGGTTATACGCTCGTCGAGCTCATGGTCGCGATCACGATCGGCCTGTTTATTCTGGGCGGGATAGGCATGGTCTTTGTCAGCAGCAAACAAACCTATCGCATGCAAGATTCCTTGTGGCAGCTCCAGGACAATAGCCGCTTCGCCATGGAGTTCCTGATAAAGGATTTGCGCATGGCGGGTTTCCGGGGGTGCAACAGCAGTGCCATTACGCCAGTCAACACACTGAACAACGGGGCGGATTTCGATTACAACTTCACCGTCGGCGTGCAGGGCTTTGAGGCCACCGGCTCGGGCTGGTCACCCGCACTTCCCGCTGCCATTTCATCGGCCAATCCTGCCCCTTCGACGGAAGTCGATGTCATTACCGTCCGCCGTGCCCAGGAACCAGGGGTTGGCGTCACCGCACCTTTCATGAACAGCAATTCTGCCGCCTTGCATGTTGATGCCGGCAATGGTTTGAGCCAGTTCGACATCGTCCTGGTGACCGATTGCAGCGCAGCGGCGATCCTGCAGATTTCCAGCGCGAATCCGGACAGCAGCGGAACGGTTGCGCACAACATAGGGATTGGCACCCCCGGAAACGTCACCAGCGATCTGGGAAAAATATTTCGTGACGACGCGGAAGTCATGAAACTCGTCACTGTTTCCTACTTTGTTGCACCCAGTGCGGCAGTAGCCGGTAATCGTTCCCTATGGCGCAAGGTGGGCGGCAGCGCACCGGAGGAACTGGCCGAGGGCGTGGAAAACATGCAGGTACTTTACGGCGAGGATAGCGACAACGATCGCAGCGTGAATCGCTATGTGGCAGCAGACAGCGTGGCCGACATGAGCCGGGTAATGAGTCTGAAACTTTCATTCCTGATGACCACGATAGAGAACAACATCACCAGCAAGCCACAGCCCTACACTTTCAACGGCACGACGGTGACGCCCACGGATCGCAAGTTGCGCCGTGTGTTCACCACTGTGGTCAATCTGCGTAACCGGACCATGTGATGACTACACCAACTTTCCCCTCCCGTCATCAAGCTCGGCATGAGCGTGGTGCCGTTCTGGTCACCGGACTGATTTTTCTGGTGGTGCTGACCTTGTTGGGTGTCTCCGCCATGTCCATCAACGCCTTGGAGGAACGCATGGCGGGGAACACGCGCGACCTGAACATCGCCTTCCAGGCGGCGGAATCGGGCCTGCGCGATGCCGAGCTGGATATCCTTAAAAATATCAGCCCTTCTTCCGGTTTTGATGCGACCTGCGCGAACGGATTATGCATGCCGCCTTCGTCTTCCACGTCCCTGGCACAAAGCATCAACTGGAATGACACCTCGATCACCCGCCAATATGGTGCGCATACCGGTGCTGTTGCGCTTAAATTGGTCAGTTCGCAGCCTAAATACATTATCGAGTTGCTGTCCACCTTGCCTGCGAGTCCAGGGCAAAGCATTGCCACAGGGATCAAACCGGCATCCAGCGGTGTGGCTTACCGCATTTCAGCACTGGGCGTTGGAGGAAGAGCGGAATCCCGTGTCATCCTGCAAAGTTTGTTTATCAAGAAGTGATACGGGAGCCTGAAAAAATGAAAATAACTCTCCCCAGCAAGCAACGCCCCCTTGCTGCCGCCTTGCTGCTGGCGTTTAGCGCCGGCCCACTGTTTTCTTCCATGGCCAACAGCGGCCAATTGGCACTGGCAAGCGTTCCCCTTTTTCTGACCAGTAGCGTGCAACCCAATGTGCTGGTGGTTTACGATAACTCGCAATCCATGGATGCAACCATGGCGGGCAAGCTGATCGCCGGTGACAACGCGGCAACCCGCAGCAATATTGGCCGGCAGGTTATACGCGACACGATTGCCAATTATCGCACCACCTTCAACTGGGGGCTGATGAGCTATGGCATGACCACTAATCCACCCACCAAATACAACACCTATGCCTATTACCTCGGTTCAAATAGCGGCATGGTGTTTACCGATGATTGCGTCAGCGGCATTTCCGCCACCAATGGAGGCCGGCGTTGCGTCGCCAATCCACAAGCATTTGGCGGTGGAAATTACGTCACTTATGACAAGACCGGCGACGATCCCGACATCAACGATGTGCTGTATGCCAACTCCGGACCCTATAGCGCTTTATGGGGCCTGACACCCGGTGCGGGAACCAGCTACAAGATATACACCACCCACAGCACGGCTGCGGGCAACAGCTGGGCGACCAGCGCTTTCAGCGGTTCCCAGGGAACCTGGTCATTCACGCCGACCGATGCGGGCTATTTGCCCGCCAATCCCCCTATTACCCGCCAGCTTTATTTGCCGCGCGCCTGGGGATATTTGTCCAACATCACGGGCGCCGGCGCTTTAAACGAACCGGTACAAGTGGATTCAAGCAGTCATTTCAATAACCTGGCCGCCAAGCTGGCAGCCGAAACCGGCACGAGCAGCAGCGAAATAAAGAACGGCGCGGTATTTACGCCACTCAAGGGCACGTTGGATTCGGCGCGAACCTATTTTTCATCTGCCTACCAAACGCAGCCCAGCCCGATTGCCTACTCCTGCCAGAAGAATTTTGTCATGATGGTGACCGATGGCCTGCCCACGGGCACCAGTAGCGGCGCCCTTTATAGCACTGCCCAGCGCACCAATACTTTTGACCCGGCCTCCGGAACATGGACCTTTGGACCCGCTGCGCAGGACGCCATCAATTCCGTCACCGCGTTGCGCAGCACGGACAAGGGCGGCACAGCGTTTGACGTGCAAACCTACGTGGTCGCGTTGAGCGACACGGTCGCCAACGCCGAAGCCATGGCGGTGATGAACGCATTGGCCAATGCCGGCGGCACCGGCACCGCTTACCTCGCCACCGACCAGACCAGTTTCCAGTCCGCCATCCAGAACGTGGCCAACGACATCATTTCCAAGACGGGCGCCGCGTCCGCCGTTTCGCTCAATACCGGAACCTGGAGCACCAGTGCCTTCATCTACCAGGCAAAATTCAGTAGCGGCGATTGGTCCGGCCAGTTGCTTGCGTTGCCGATCCAGTCGGATGGAACCATCGGTGCGCCCGCCTGGGATGCCGGGCAAAAGCTCAATACCCTGAATTACGATACCGGCCGGAAAATTGTCACCTACAAACCCTCTGCAAGCGCGGGTATTCCATTCCGCTGGCCAGTCAATGCTGCCAGCCCGGCTGCCGCTGAACTGGATAGCGCCCAGATCGATGCGCTCAACAAGAACGCCAGTGGCGTGACGGATAATCAGGGTGCTGCGCGCCTCGACTATCTGCGCGGAAGCAGCAGCAACGAGGGCAGCGGCAATGGCTACCGCGTCCGCCCTACCAGCAAACTGGGCGATTTAATCCATTCCGCGCCTTATTATGTCGCCACGCCTGCCTTCAATTACTCGAGTGGTTTTGAATCTGCACCGTACCCGAATTTTGTTGCCGCATACAAGAATCGCACACCGATGATTTATATCGGCGGCAATGACGGGATGCTGCATGGTTTCGATGCCAGCAGTGGCGATGAAAAACTCGCCTATGTGCCGGCAGCGGTTTACAACAATCTGAGCAAGCTCTCGTCACCCAGCTACAGCCACCGCTATTTCGTCGATGGCTCGCCCACCGTGGGAGATGCCTTTTATGCCGGTGCCTGGCATAGCGTGCTGCTGGGCGGACTGGGCGGTGGTGGACAAAGCTTTTTCGCGCTTGACGTGACCGACCCGGCTTCATTTTCTGAAAATAATGCCGCCAGTATCGTGCGCTGGGAATTCAGCGACAGTGCCGACACCGATACGGACGCCACCATGCGTTATGCGCTTGGCTACAGCTTCAGCCAGCCGTCGCTGGTCAAAATGGCCGATGGCAAATGGGTGGCGGTCTTCGGCAACGGCTACAACAACACCGAGGCGGACGGCCACGCCAGCTCCAGCGGTTATGCGGTGCTCTACATCCTGGATGTGGAAAGCGGCGCCGTGCTGGCCAAAATCAACACCAAGAGCGGATCAGCAACCACGCCCAATGGCCTCGCCACCCCCACCCCGGTGGACACCAACGGCGACGGGGTGACCGACTTTATCTATGCAGGCGACCTGCTGGGCAATATCTGGAAATTCGATGTAACCGGAACCTCGCCCAGCCAGTGGAAAGTGGCATTTGGCAATGCCGCGAATCCAGCCCCCCTGTTCACTGCCAAGGACGCCGCCAATAATCCCCAGCCGGTTACCACGCGTCTCGAAGTGGGCAAGCATCCGGTCAGTGGGGTGGTGGTTTATTTTGGTACAGGTAAATATCTCGAAACCACGGATAATTCAAGCACGTTACCCCAGACTTTTTACGCTATCAGGGATGATGATGCCGCGGTCAGTGGCAGAAGCGCGCTTTTGCAACAGCAGGTGACCGGTGTTTCAGGTGATTACAGAATGACCAGCAACAACATCATCGACTGGAATACCCATCATGGCTGGTACCTCGATCTGCCTAGCAGTGGAGAGCGCCAGGTGACGGATTCGCAGCTGAGGAACGGAAAAATCATCTTCACCACCATGATTCCCGATGCAACTGCCTGCAGCTACGGCGGTAGTGGCTGGCTGATGGAATTGGATGCATTGAGCGGCAGCCACCCCCTCGACCCAGTTCTGGACGTAAATGGCGATGGCAAAATTGATTCGGCCGATGTGATCACTTCTGGTGGCAGCGATATCCCTCCCAGCGGGAGAAAAATGAGTGGCATTCCCTCTGCGCCGGGTATTTTGGGTGGTGCGGGTGGCAGCAGCACCAGCAACCTGGAAAACAAGTATCTGAACCTGTCTTCCGGTACGATCGAGAAAGTCCTCGAGTCCGCCGGCCCCGGCGACTCGGGCCGCGTATCGTGGAAGCAGATTCAGTAAAGAGAGAAACCGCGATGAAAATTTCAATTCATATCGCCATGCTTTTGGCTTTGGTGGCAACGCAGAACGCAGGAGCGATCCAGGTTGTTGAAGAGCAGAGCAAAGCCCTTGTATCTCCCTCACAGACCGTGAGCAACGAGCGGGAAGGCACTATCGATAAAATCGATCTGGGCAGCAGGATCATGATTGTGGATGGCGTGCGCTACTTCTTTTCCGCCACTACCACCTCCGTTCATGGCGCGAGTCCGCTGGCGCTGAAGAAAAACGACCGGATTCGATTCAAGGTGCTAAACGAGTCAGGCGCAGAGCGGATTGCCGAAATCTGGCTCATGCCTGTAGCTCAGCATTGAGCGATCTACGATGAAAAAAGTTGCCGGTTTTACCTTGATTGAACTCATGGTCGTCGTTGTCGTAGTGGGAATTCTCGCAGCCATTGCATACCCCTCCTATATGGATAGCGTCAGGAAATCCCGCCGTGCCGACGCCAAGGCCGCACTCTCGAATGCAGCTCAGGCGCTAGAGCGTTATTATACGGAGAAGAACACCTATCTCAACGCGAGTCTCGGAGATGGCACAGGGGACGTTTTCCCAGATCATGCCCCCAGCGACCAGGCGCATGGCGACGCCTATTACACCCTGAGCATTACCAATCAGGGGGCGAATACCTATACCCTGAACGCCACCCCTTTGGGCACCATGGCGTCGGACAACTGCGGGGTATTGACGCTCGATCATCTCGGGCAAAAAGGCGCGGCGCTTTCCGTTGCACAATGCTGGTGAATAATAGTTCGCAGCAACCAAATTGCATATCGAGTTTTTTTGTGATAGAAATGCTAAAAATTACTGAATCAGGAAGAGGCACTCTTTTTCTGATCAGGTAGCACCTAATTTTAAGGGCAAACCCATCGAAAGGTGGGGACGCAAAGTTTCCGGTCTAAGGGGCAGTTGCTCTACGATAGCGGGATTGCTGGGTGAGCCGGGCGCGTGGTGTTTTCATGCCGCGCCGGCGTTCCATCTCCGCTTTCCTTTTACCCCGCTAGACCGCGTTCCGCTTCGCGTCCCGCTCTCTCAGGAGACAGGATCATGAAAGACGCCGCACAACAGAAAATCATAATGATGAGCCAGTTCGAAAAGCCGCGTGTCATACCCGGCACGTCCGGCGCGTTTTTGCTCAACGATTGCCGCGATGTGGTTGCTTCCCGTCTGATGCAGGCATTGTCTTCCATGATGGACAAGGCTGTCGACGATCTTTTCGCTCTCTCGGAGCAGTCGCTCAATTACGAAATGCGCAACCTCTACATGGAGGCCATGACGCTGGTGCGCGACAAACGTGGCGAGATCGAGCCGGGATTCGGTCAGCAGTTCGTGCAGGGTTTCAACAAGGAAACGCGCCGGGAAAAGAATGCACAGCACGAGAATGCGCTGGATGCAGCGGAACTCAGCCTGGTTACCCCGGATGACCTCGAGGAATCGCTCGCCTCCATCAATATTGCCAACAGCATCCACGGGGATTGCGCCGAAGAGTTGTTCGGCATCGAGAAACGCATGGGCGTGCTGTTGCACGACCCTGAACTGCTCAATACCAACAATCCGCTTGGGCCGGAAGTGATCGGAAAGGCCTTCATGGTCTCGATGAAGGAACTGGATTGCCCGGTCAAGATCAAGCTGCTGCTGGTGACCCTGTTCAACAAATATATGTCGCGCCAAATCAAAGGCATTTACCAGGACATCAACCAGCATCTGGTGGAAAAAGGGGTGCTGGAAAAAATTCGCGTCGGCGCGAAAAAACGAGCCGAGACAGGCGAAGAGCCGCTTCCCGCCCAGGCTGATGCGCGGCCGGCGGAAGCCCCGTCTGCCAGCGGTGAAACCGGATTGTTCGCTACCTTGCAGCAGCTTTTGACGCGGGGTCTGGCGGGCGGCGGAACTTCAACTGTGCAGGGCTCTGCTGCTGGCGTGTCGCAAGTGGGCGGGTCGGGTATGGAGGGGCAGGGTGCCGCCGTGGTCAGTGCGCTGACCCGCTTGCAGCACGGCCAAGTGGAGGGTGTGGTGGGTGCTGCCGGCACGCTGGATGCCGTGCTGCTCACCGATGGTCACGTCAATGTGCTGCGCGAGATCAAGGCTACCAGCATAGCCGGCGCCATGGGTCACGTCGACGCCATGACGCTCGATATCGTGGCGATGCTGTTCGATTATATCCTGGACGACCGGCGTATCCCGGATGCGATGAAAGCCCTCATCGGCCGGCTGCAGATCCCGGTGCTCAAGGTGGCGATGCTGGACAAGGCGTTTTTCTCGCAAAAATCGCACCCGGCAAGAAAGCTGCTGGACCGTCTGGCGGAAATTTCCATCGGCTGGAACGAGAGCGAGGGGCATCAGGGCGGCCTCTATCAAAAGGTTGACGAACTGATCCAGCGTGTTCTCAATGAGTTCGACGACCAGGTTGGCATCTTCGCCGAATTGCTCGACGGACTGGAACAGTACCTGGTGGAGGAAAGGAAACGCACGGATGCGCTTACCGGCCTGAGTGCCCAGCATATCCACCATCGCGAGCAGGAAGAGATCGCCAGAATCATGGCGCACGAAGAGATCCGCCGCCGCATTCATGCCCCGCAATTGCCGGAGGTCATCGGCAATTTCCTGGTCGGCTGCTGGGAAGGCGTGCTTGCGGTGGAATATGCGCAAGGAGGTGAAGACGGTGAATCCTGGACGCGCGCGATCGAGACACTGGACGAACTGATCTGGAGCGCAACGCCCAAGCGCCTGGCGGAAGAGCGCAAGCAACTCGTCAGCTTGTTGCCCAGCCTGCTCAAGCGCCTGCAGGACGGCATGGTGCTGGTCGGCCTGCCCGATGTGGAGCGCGACCAGTTTTTTGCCCGGCTGGTCAAGTGCCACGCCGATGCCATCAAGTCTGGCCTGGAAAGCATGACGCGGGTAGAGCCTATTCAGCCAGCGTTCATGGTGCAGGCATTTGATGCGGAAGATGCGGCGGAAATGGCCCAGCAGGCAGCGCGGCAGACCGACTTCATGGAAATTCCGCTGCTGCTTGACGTGATCGAGCCAGATCCGGTCTTCGTTCAGGCCGTGTCCGCCGAGATCGATATCGAGCCAGATGCCGGCTGGCAAACCCTCACGATCACCGATGCCAACTGGCAAGGCTCGGAGGAAGCGGCCGGCGACAACTACGATGCCATGGTGAAGCGCCTCAAGCGCGGTACCTGGATCGAATTCGAGCAGGAAAGCGGTGAGTCCAAACGGGTCAAGCTGGCCTGGATCAGTCCGCTCAAGGGCCTCTTCCTGTTCACCAACCGCCTTGGGGAAAAAGCCGTTTCTATTACCCCCGCGGGGTTGGCCGGGAAGTTGCGCAGCGGCCAGGCGCAAATTATCGACGACATCGCATTAGTGGATCGCGCCGTCAACAATCTGATGGAAAGCTTGAAACAGGCGGCCTAGTTTACAAGCGCGCCGGTTTCTTGCAAGCTGGCGTGGCCATGCCAATGCCGGGATCCCCATGCTGGAAAAATATCTAAAGTTTTTCAAAGGCGGCCAGAGTGCTGCAAATGATACCCCGGACGCTGCTCAGCGCGATGTTACCGCTGTTCTCGATGCCGCAACACAGGGCGGATATGGCCAGGCGGCGGCCATGCTGCAACGCTTCCTCGGGCGCCAGCCGATACTCGACGGCGCCAGCCAGATCGTCGGCTACGAGCTGAAAGTCTGCGACCACAGCCTGCTGCCCGATACAGGGGCGGAAGCGCAGCGGCTGATGCAGGACGAGATACTGGCGATCAGCGTAATTGATCTCGATTTCCAGCAAGCACTGGGAAACAAATTGACCTTCATCAGCGTCACGCCGTCGACGCTGAATCATCCCGTGCTCGACCAGTTGCCGAAACACAAGGTGGTGGTTGGAATATGCCTGCCGTCCACGGTGGAAGAGGCGCTTCTGGTGCGTTGCCGCGAACTGGTCGCGCAGGGTATCCCACTGGCTCTCGATGATTTTACCTATCGTCCAGAGTATGAGCCGTTCCTGAAAATCTGCGCCTTCGTGAAGCTGGATGTCGCCCGTTGCGATGCGCTGACACTCGGCCATCAGGTGGCCGAAATTCAGGGCAAGGCGGCGCCGCTACTGATCGCTTGCAACGTGGACACACAAGACGCCTTCGACGCCTATCGCCAGCTCTCGTTCAGCTTGTTCCAGGGTTATTACTTCGCTCACTTGCAGCCTGATGCACCGCATCGTCTAGACAGCGACCGGCTGCGCGTGATCGAGTTGCTGAACCTGGTCATGAACCGCGCCGAGCTTGCCGAACTGGAGGAAAAGGTCAAACTGGACCCGGGGCTTTCCTACAAGCTGCTCAATTTCGTCAATTCGCCGGCCAACGGTTTGCAGCAGAAGATTCGCTCCATTGGCCATGTCCTGACGCTGCTCGGTTACGATCAGCTTTACCGATGGCTGACCCTGGTGTTGTTCACCAGCGGCAATATCGATGGCCGCAGCCGTACACTGCTCAAAAGTGCCCTGGTGCGCGCGCGTTTCACGGAAACCCTGGGGAAGGACCGGTTCAAGCCGGCCGAGCAGGGCGGTTTGTTCATTGTCGGCATTTTTTCCTTGCTGGATGCGCTGCTCAATGTGCCGATGGAACAGGTGCTCGCCCGCCTCAACCTGCCGCAAGCGGTGGTGGATGCCCTAGTGCGGCAAAGCGGCGTGTATGCGCCTTATCTGCAACTTGCCCTGGCCTGTGAAAATTTCGACCAGGACACCATCACGCGCTGTGCGGCGGCGTGCGGCCTCGATGCCGATGTGGTGAACGTGACGCACGTCAATGCCTTGATCTGGGGCGAGGGACTTGATGCCTGTTCTGGCGCATCATTTCCGTTAGAATAGCTACTTTTTGGCTTGGCCTGCATCGCAGTCGAGCCACTCTCCGAAGATTCCAGGAACTATGAGCAAATCATATTCAGATTCTTCCATCCGCGTGTTGCGCGGGCTGGAACCGGTGAAACAGCGGCCGGGAATGTACACGCGCACCGACAACCCCTTGCATATCCTCACCGAGGTGGTGGACAACTGCGCCGACGAGGCGCTGGCCGGATTCGCCAGGACGATTACGGTGCGGCTGCACCCCGATGGTTCGGTTTCCGTCATGGATGACGGACGCGGTATCCCGGTAGGCATCCACCCCGAGGAGGGCGTGCCGACCGTCGAGGTGGTTTTTACCCGCCTGCACGCGGGCGGAAAGTTCGACAAGAAGGCCGGCGGGGCCTACCAGTTTTCCGGCGGCTTGCACGGCGTCGGCGTTTCCGTCACCAATGCGCTGTCGCAGCGCCTGGAGGTGGCGGTGACGCGCGAAGGCGGCGTCCATCGCATGGTGTTTTCCGGCGGCGACGTGGTTGAACCACTGACCATGATCCGCAGCGCGCCCAAGCGTGCTTCCGGCACTGCGGTGCGGATCTGGCCGGACGGACAGTATTTTGATAGCGCCGAGATCCCGCCGCAGCAACTGGAACGGGTACTCAAGGCCAAGGCTGTGTTGCTGCCGGGCGTACGCGTCCGGCTGGAAGTCGAGGACCGTGACGGGCTGCTCAAGGAAGAAAAGGAATGGCTCTACCAGGACGGCCTGTCCGATTACCTCAAAGTGCAACTGTCTGATTACCTGCTGGATGGCCTGTTCTGGAAACAGGCCAAATACGCCCCGGCCTCTCACGAAAACTTTGCCGAGGGCGAGGGCGCGGAATGGGTGGTGGCCTGGACGGAGGAGGGGCCGATCGTGCGCGAGTCCTACGTCAACCTGATCCACACGCCCTCCGGCGGCACCCATGAATCCGGCCTGCGCGACGGTATTTTCAACGCGGTGAAGAGCTACATCGACCATCACAGCCTGCTGCCGAAAGGCGTCAAGCTCACCGCCGACGACGTGTTCAGCCGTATTTCCTTCGTGCTTTCGACCAAGATGCTCGACCCACAATTCCAGGGCCAGACCAAGGAGCGCCTGTCGTCGCGCGATGCACTGCGCCTGGTCACCGCCATGGTGCGCGACCCGCTCGAACTGTGGCTCAACGAGCATCAGGACGAGGCGAAGAAAATTGCCGAATTTTCCATCCGTGCGGCGCAGACACGCCAGCGCGCCGGACAAAAGATCGAGAAGCGCAAATCCTCCGGCGTCGCCGTGCTGCCGGGAAAACTGGCCGACTGCCAGTCAGACAACCTGGAAGAGCGCGAACTGTTCCTGGTGGAAGGTGATTCCGCCGGCGGCTCTGCCAAGCAGGGCCGCAACAAGGACACCCAGGCTATCCTGCCGCTGCGCGGCAAGGTGCTCAACACCTGGGAGCACGAGGCCGACCGCATCTTCGCCAACAACGAAATCCACAACATCGCCGTGGCGCTCGGCGTTGACCCGCACGGGCCGGACGACACCCCCGACATGTCCAACCTGCGCTACGCCCGTGTCATCATCCTGGCCGACGCGGATGTGGACGGCAGCCATATCCAGGTGCTGCTGCTGACCCTGTTCTATCGCCACTTCCCCGCGTTGGTGCGCGACGGCCGGGTGTGTGTCGCTCAGCCGCCGCTGTACCGCGTGGACGTGCCGGCACAGGGCAAGAACAAGCCGGCGCGCAAGTTCTATTGCCTCGACGACGGCGAACTGGAAGGCACGCTCGACCGCTTGCGTGCCGACAAGGTGCGCGAAGGTTCGTGGCAGGTGTCGCGCTTCAAGGGCTTGGGCGAGATGAACCCGGTGCAGCTATGGGAAACCACCCTCAACCCCGATGCGCGCCGCCTGCTGACCTTGCGCACGGATGATTTCACCGGCTACGTGCGGGAAGTATTCAACAAACTGATGGCCAAGTCCGAGGCCGCTTCGAGACGGGCGTGGATGGAGGAAGCAGGGCATCTGGTGGAAGCGGACGAGTAGGCTTCGGCTTCTTGTCTTGAATCAAGTGGCCGCCGTTCATCCGTAATAATTTTCCGTCTGTCATCCCATGCTGGTAATCTTGACATTCGTTGGGTAGGATACAAATCGAAAATAACGGAAAGGGCGCAACAATGAACTACGCCACAATGACGGCAGGACGCAGTAAGGGCTTCACCCTGATCGAGTTGATGATCGTGGTGGCTATCATTGGCGTTCTTGCGGCGGTAGCCTATCCGTCCTACATAAGTCATCTGGTCAAGAGCCGTCGCGCGGATGCACAGGCGCACTTGATGGATATTGCGCAGCGGCAACAGCAATACCTGCTGGATGCGCGCTCGTATGCGGCAGATTTGGCGACACTCAATATGACTACGCCTCCTGACCTGCTGAAGTATTACGACCCCATTGGCGTAGTGGTGGTTGCCGGCCCCCCTCCTACTTTTACCTTGACCGCCACCCCGAAAACAGGATCGCCCCAGGCGGGTGATGTTACCCTGACATTAAATAGTGTCGGTGTTAAGACGCCCTCCGACAAGTGGTAGCCCCATGATACAGGCCAATTCACAACCGCTTATCAGCAATTGCTCGCTGCAAAAAAGGACGGGCGGTTTTACTTTGATAGAACTGATGATTGCCATTGCCATTGTCGCTATTTTGCTGACTGTGGCTGCGCCATCCTTTTCCCAGGCCATAGCTAATCACCGTGTCAAGGCCGCTGCGACGGATATCCACATGTCGCTGCTGAAGGCACGCAGCGAGGCGACCTTGCGCAATACCAACGTGACCATCACCCCCGATGGCGGTGGCTGGGCAGTGGGGTGGATTGTGGCTCGGGGTGCTGTTGTGATTGAAAATCACGGGCCGTCAAAAGGGGTCACTATCAGCAATCCTGGAACCGTTACTTACCGCAGCTCCGGACGCGTGCAGGGCAGTGTGGCTTTGACCGTGGCCTCGGAAAGCGTCAGCACGGTGATACGCTGTGTCACGGCGGACCTGAGCGGCCGCCCCTACGTCAAGGAGGGCGCATGTTCATAGGCCGGAAAACAAGGCTGCACCCTGAGGCGGGCACCACACTGCTGGAAGTGCTGATCACCATCGTGATCCTGGCTTTTGGCCTGCTTGGACTGGCTGGCTTGCAGGCCAAGATCCATCTCGCCGAGGTGGAATCCTATCAACGCGCGGAAGCGCTGGTGCTGCTACGGGACATGGTCGAGCGGATGCAGAGCTATGATCCAGCCGTGTCTCATGCCGATTATGATACAAGTAGCACCTGCGCCACTCCCGACCAATGCGAATGGCTGGCCGCACTACAAGGCGCCGCGGAAAAGAAAGCGGGTGTGAGTGTGGGCGCCATGACCAACGCGCATGGCTGCATCACCCAGTTGCAGGCCCCCGTGGTTGTTGCTTGCGCCCCGCCTGGAACAGTAACCCAAAATACTCCGGGCATTTATCTCGTCACTGTGACCTGGTCAGGCATGCACCAAACGGCTGCTCCTTCGAGTTCCTGCACTGGCGATACGGTTGATGGGTATCTGCGTTCGGTCTCGGCGCGGGTTTCCCTGGGTATTGCCGCATGCACTTGAATGTAAAAAATACCGGAAAAGGTCTGTTTGCCATGAAAGTACGCGGCGCATATAGTGAAAAAGGCTTTAGCATCCTTGAACTGATGGTAGCCATCGCCATTGGCCTGATGGTGCTGGCCGGGCTGGTCACGATATTTGTTAATAATAGCCGGGCCCGTAACGAAATCGAAAAAGCCAATCGCCAGACCGAAAGTGGGCGCTACGCCATGGAACTCATCACCCACGACTTACACAACGCTGGTTACTACGCCGAGTTCGATCCCCTGGTGCTGCCCCTTCCCTCCACGCTGCCCAATCCCTGCGACGTGACTCTTGCGGGTCTCAAGGCTGCCCTGCCGCTGCATGTGCAGGGTTATGACAACGCTTCCACGAGCCCCGGAACCTGTAGCCTTACTGACCTGAAAAACACCAACGCCGCAGACATACTGGTTGTCCGGCGCGCCACAACCTGTGTCGCGGGCACAACCGGTTGTGATGCACCCACCGGTGTGCCCTATTTTCAGGCATCACTGTGCAATAGTGCCACCGAGCTACTCATGACTGATCCGGTTAACTACTATGCTCTTGATTTCGGCTTTTCTTCCGGCAGTCTCAACCGCCACAAGCGCGACTGTATTGCGAGTCCGCCTGGCACAGTAGCGGATAAACACCGCTACCGCACCGATATCTATTTCGTCGCCAACAACAACGAAGGCAGCGATGGCGTGCCTACCCTCAAGCGTGCCGAGCTGGGTGCAGGTGTTTTTACCATCGTTCCATTGGTGGAAGGCGTTGAAAACATGCAGATCGAGTATGGGGTCGACACCACCGGCATCGACCCGGTGACCTGCGCTGATTTGGCCAATCCCACGCCCGACGGGGTGGTGGATGTATATGAAGTAGCTCCGACTTGCAGCGTTGCCGCAAATGTCACAAAAAAATGGCAAAGGGTGGTGGCTATCAAGGTTCATCTGCTGGCGCGCAACACCGAGCAGACCGTGGGGCATACCGACGGCAAGACTTATACCCTTGGGCTGAAGGCCGATGGCACGCCCAACACGGTTGGCAGCCCCTTCAATGATGCCTTTAAGCGCCATGTTTACCAATCCACCGTACGCCTCAATAACCCGGCCGGAAGGAACGCAACGCAATGAAGTCGATGCCACAGCGCCAGCAAGGCGCAACATTGTTGGTCAGCCTGATCATGCTGGTGTTGATGACCCTGCTGGTCGTTTCCTCCTTCAACATGGGCAAAACCAACCTGCAGGTGGTGGGCAATATGCAGCAGCGTAACCAGGCGTTGTCATCTGCTCAGGAGGCAATTTACGATGCCATCAGCTCGACACGCTTCATTGAATCACCTACCGCCGTGCTGTCCAACAACACCAACACCATGACGGTGGATGCCAACGGTGATGGCACTGCGGACATCACGGTTGTTGTCAGCGTACCAGTCTGCATCAAGTCACAGATCCTGAAAAGCAAGCAGCTTAACGTGGCTAACCCGGAAGATGCGGGATGCACCATGGGGATGGGGCAGAATTGGGGCGTGCAGGGTTCCACCACGGGTAATTCGCTGTGCGCCGAGGGGCTGTGGGAAATTAGTGCCGTGGCGACAGATGATATTACCGAAGCCACCTATAGCGTAACCCAGGGTGTCGGATTGCGCGTATCAAACGATCAGATAGAAACCGCCTGCCCGTAACAGTTAGGGGAACCAAGATGAAAACCACTGCCAAATCCAGATTACTCGCCCTCGCCCTGTGCACCGGGCTAACCCTTGCGCCCGTGGTCAACCAGGCCGAGGATATCGACCTCTTCGTCGGCACCGTGCCCGGCGCCAGCTACAACCCCAACGTGTTGCTGGTGCTTGACAACTCCGCCAACTGGTCGCGCCAGGCGCAACATTGGCCGGGTGGCGTCACGCAGGGACAATCCGAGGCCAGGGCGATCAAGAACGCCATCAGTTCGCTGGACAGCAGCATCAATGTTGGTTTGATGGAGCAGTCGGATGCTGTCGCTGGCGGGGGATGGATCCGCCAGGCGGTGGTGCCCATGGACGCAGCAAATAAAGCTGCCTTTGGCGTCAAGCTGGATACCATCTACAACAATATCAACTCGCCGGTTGAAATGGTGCCGATGGCTCGCCAGCAGTTCGGCGCCGTGCAATTCGACACCTTCAAATACTTCGGCGGCTACACCAGCCCCGCCCACGCTACCGACAATGTCGCGGGAACGCCGGTGGATCGCACCCATTTTGGTCCCGATGTCTTTGCCACCAGCACCCCGGCCACGCTGGCCGATAGCAATGGCTACGTTACCCCCTGGACCACTTTCAAGTCGCCGATCACCGCGGACAATAATTGCGGCAAGAATTTCCAGATCATCATCGCCAACAATGCCTTGGGCAATCTCCCCTCGGACGACCCCGCGCTGTTGCCCAACGTGGGTTGCAGCACCGCCCGTATCGCGCGGCCCAACCTGACCCAGAGCACCACTACCGTCACCACCACGATAGGCAACTCCGCTGCCTGCTATGCCAGCGTGGCAGCCTGCACTTCCGCCGTCGGAACAGAGTTCCCCACCGAGTGCGGCCCTGACAACAACAGCTACACAAGCTGCGCCTGCACCTCGCCGGTGGCCGGGGCGGCAACCTGCCCGTCTGGCCAGCTCTACTACTCGGTGTTGGGCAGCAGGCCCGCTGGCGACTACCCGCTGGGCTATGAAAGTGTCTGCGTCAACAATGCCGCCCAGTGCAGCACAGCCGATTATGCCGCCCAGTGCGCCACCTACGATGGCGGCTGCACGTGTGGGCCCGCCTTCATCACCACGGGCTGTGGCAATAACAAGGAAAAATACCAGGTGGTTGCCCACCAGCTTAGTTCTTCGGGTACCAACCTCGGCTACACCTCGCAATGCTATGCCGACGCTGCAAGCTGCACCGCGAGTGGTGGAACCACGCCCTACGCCGCCTTGTGCGCCACCTATCCCGGGGGCTGCACCTGCGGCACGCCCACCGTCACCAACACTTCGTGTGCCTCGGGTAGCAGCAAATATGCCGTGGCGGGCAGCTTTGACATGCTGACTGCGTCGCCTACCGGCACCTATACCATACCTACCGATTCCAGCTACGCCGACAACTGGTCGCGCTGCCTCTACCAGACCGATGTCAATGCCGTGACCAGCCAGCAAAATGTCACCACCTTCGTCATTGATGTGTACAAGGACCAGCAGAACGCGGCTTTCACTTCCATGCTGATGAGCATAGCCAAGCAGGGCGGCGGCAAATATTATGCCGCCACCAACGAGCAGGCCATCATCGACGCGTTGAAAGAAATTTTTACCGAAATTCAGGGCGTGAACTCCACCTTTGCTTCCGCCAGCTTGCCGGTCAACGCCACCAACCGCTCGCAGAATGAAAACCAGGTGTTCATCGGCATGTTCCGCCCCGACCCTAACGCCAAGCCGCGCTGGTTCGGCAACATGAAGCGTTACCAATTGATCAACAGCGCGGGTGAAATTGACCTGGGCGATGCTGAAGGTGTACCGGCGGTCAGCGGCAGTACCGGCTTTGTGCAGGACTGCGCCGCCAGTTTCTGGACTTCGGATTCAGGCGCTTACTGGCAGGACGTAACGGTCAATCCTCCGCCGATCGGGAAATGCACGACCGATAGCTACAGCGACTACTCGGATTCGCCCGATGGTCCGCAGGTGGAAAAGGGCGCGGTCGCTGAAGTGCTGCGCAAGGGCAATAACCCACCCACCACGGACACTACCCCCACCTGGGCGGTAAACCGCACGGTTTATACTGGCGCCATGGTGAATTTCACTACCGCCAGCTCTGGCCTGAGCACGGACGTGGTGAACTACACCCTGGGCCACGACGTCAAGGACGAACGCGCCAATACCAATCTGACCGAGACGCGCCCTTCCATCCACGGCGACGTGGTTCACTCCCGCCCCTTGCCTGTTAACTACGGCGGCACGACCGGGGTGACGGTCTTTTACGGCGCCAACGAAGGTAGCCTGCGCGCGGTGGATGCGGCCACAGGCAAGGAGCGTTGGGCGTACATTGCAGAAGAGCATTATGGCAAGCTGCAGCGGCTGATGGACAATTCACCGCTGGTCAATTACCCGAATACCTTCCTTACACCGCCGACACCTGCACCTGCAGCCAAGGGTTATTTCTTTGATGGCTCCATCGGCGTGTATCAGACCTTCGATTCCGCTGGCGTTAGTACCGCTGCCTGGATTTTCCCCACCATGCGCCGTGGCGGCCGGATGGTTTATGCCTTTGATGTGAGTAACCCGGCATCTCCAACCTATAAATGGAAATTCGGCTGCAATGATGCTGGCACCTGCACCGCTGGGGCTACCGGCATCGGCCAGACCTGGTCCATCCCCGCCGTTGCCCTGGTCAAGGGATATTCGACCACCACGCCGGTTATCGTGATGGGCGGCGGCTATGATATCTGCGAGGATGCCGACACCTCGACTCCGGCCTGCGGATCGCCAAATGGCAACAAGATATTTATCCTGAATGCCGACAATGGAACGCTGTTGGCAAGTTTTGACACCATTCGCAGCGTAGCCTCCGACGTTGCCATGGTAGACGTCGATTACGATGGCTACGTGGATTATGCCTATGCCGCCGATCTGGGGGGCAACATCTACCGCGTCAACTTCATCGATACTGACAAGGATGCGCTTGCTGCGGCTGATTGGGAAAGCCACAAGGTAGCCTATACCAATGGCGCGGGCCGGAAGTTTTTCTTTCCGCCAGCGGTGTTGCCAGCCTCGGACAGCAAGGTGTATCTCGCCCTCGGCTCCGGTGATCGCGAGCACCCCCTGCAGTCGCATTACCCTTACAACAATATCGTCAACCGCTTCTATGTGTATCTCGATGATGTCACCTCGAATGTCGCCATAGATATGGATCTTGCCGCTAACGCGTATGACTATACTGCCTTGACAACTTGCAGCACCGACAAGCTGTTGCCCAGCTCCACCAAGCGGGTCTGGTACATGGGTTTGACATGCCCCACAGTCTTGTCCGTGGATTCATGCCCGCCTGTAACAGCATGCGGCGAACAGACCGTGACTTCGGCCATTATCGCTGGCGGCATGGCAGCCTTCAGCACCAACAGCCCGGTTGCTCCGGCAGCAGGCGCGTGCAGCAATGCGTTGGGTTGTGCACGGGGTTACTGGGTGGATCTGTTCAATGCGTCAGGCGCCGTTGGGGTGGATGGGAGCTGTGGCGGTATTCGGGCTACCGGATTTACCGGCGGCGGCTTGCCCCCCTCTCCCGTGTTAGGCACGGTGCCGATTGATGGCGTGCCAGTAACTGTCTGCATCGGCTGTGGCAGCAAGGAAGGCGGCGCATCTGAAGTGATTAACCCGGGCAAGATCAAGCCGAATATTAAACAAAAGCGCAAGCTGAAATACTGGAAGTCATCGGGAGATAATTAGGCTTGGCAAGTCACTGGTTTTATCGTGGAAACTGACCGTTGTAATGAATAACGCCCCTTAGTGGGGCGTTATTCATTTGAAATCAATTACTCGTGTTTACAACACCCCACATATTCGCTATTCCCGTATCTAAGTGCAAAAGGGGTAAGCACAAAAACTTTTCAGGAGCCATTTGTATGGTCGAATAAATTGAATTGGGGACGTAGCCCGATTAACTAGAAGTCCCTTTCCCCTTGGAAATACGTCACATGGCAGTATTCCAAGTTTTATGTCACCAATTGCACATTTTGCCCATATTCAACCAATATTTTGTCCGCTGTCAGCAATATCAGATTCTCTTTCCGGGCCTGAGCAAGCAGCAGGCGATCAAAAGGATCTGAGTGCAACTCTGGCAACTGCACTGTTGCCGCAGCGTGTTCTGGCGTGATTGAGAGAAGGCGAATATTGCTGTCGCGAGTGGTTGTGAGCAATACATCAGGGTCTATGGGCAGTTTTCCCAGGCGGAATTTTATTGCAACTTCCCATACTGAGCATGTGCTCAACCAGCATTCACTATGGCTAATCATATCCCGTGCCTCGTCCGTAAGGCGAGGATGTGCGGAAAACCACCACAATGCTACATGCGTATCGAGCAGAAAACGTGACATTACTGCCCCCCTCCTGGCTGAAACAGGGAGGCGACTTGGTTTTCAACATCTGAGTCAAATCCGGTCTCCAGCACCGCCGGATCAATGGATAAGATGCCCCACCCAACAGTTTTATCTGCGGTGCGCACGGGAACCAGCCGAACAGCTGGTTTGCCCGCTCGCGCAATCAGGACCTCCTCGCCATCCAGCGCGGCTTGTACCAGTTGTGATAAATGGGTCTTTGCTTCGTACAGATTACATTGGCGCATCGCGATTTCCCTTGATCAAGTAAACCATATTGGTTGGTCTAGTCTATTTGTAATACGGGGTAAGGTCAAGCGCGGATAATGGGCTCCGCTCACTCCAGGCATGATAGGCATCGCCTGATGTATTTCGAGTTTGAATCCCCGTCACCTTTTCAGGAGTTCTTTGTATGTTTTTCGAAACGGAAGGCAGCAAAAAACACCGTTGCATAACAGCTCTCTCTGAAGGAAACAATTCAGCTTGCTGTAAAGTGTTGCCTGTCGAGAAATGATAGACTCTCCTGAGGAGAGTGGTCCTTAAGTGAAAAGAGTCAGCTGATGCCCTGGTATCGTCAAGTTACGGCAGTAATAATCAAGCATATGTACCTTAAAAGTATCGGAACGACACTGTTCATAGGCCTGTTTTTCGGCGCTTACTTCTATTTGCTCAACGCCCCGGCTTACCCGACGACGGTGATGCCCATCACATTGCTGGACCACCTGATCGGCTTTCAGCCCCAGGCCATGCCCATGTACCTGTCACTGTGGGTCTATGTTTCCCTGCCCCCGGCTTTGCTGGCGACACGAAGCGAGCTCTATGGCTATGGGCTGGCCATGGCGGGAACGTGTCTTGCAGGGCTATTCGTCTTCTATTTCTGGCCTACGGCAGTACCGGTGGCCGATATAGACTGGGCTCAGTATCCCGACGTGGATTTCCTCAAAAGCATTGATGCCTCGGGTAATGCCTGCCCTTCGCTTCACGTCGCCACTGCGGTTTTTTCGGGCATCTGGCTACATCATCTGCTGCGCCGCTTTGGTGGGCCGCAGTGGATACTTTTTTTCAATTGGGCGTGGTGCATTGGCATCGTATATTCCACCTTGGCCACGCGCCAGCATGTGGCGGTGGATGT
>Ga0105091_10000228_pt1 | contig 22469 bp, 17 predicted proteins | sample PPLLak1March2015_FD_87022 | JGI IMG/M metagenome (GOLD analysis project Ga0105091, IMG submission 87022) | Freshwater sediment microbial communities from Prairie Pothole Lake near Jamestown, North Dakota, USA - PPLs Lake P7 Core (1) Depth... | ecosystem: Environmental > Aquatic > Freshwater >... | reverse complement strand
TCAGGTCGCCGGAATCCAGCGAATGATTGAGGCAAAAAGATATTGCGTAGACATCATGACGCAAGTACGTTCTGTAATCGGGGCATTGCGCAGGGTAGAGGGCGAGATTTTCAAAAAGCACCTTAATGGCTGCGTCGCGACAGCCCTGAAAAGCAAATCCGAAGAAGAAAAACAGAAAAAGATAAATGAGGTGATTGAACTGCTTGAGAGATTCAGAAGTGAAGAATTTGCCTCTATGAGCGGTTTAGATTTAATAAAAATAAAAATGCCTGAAAAAGTTTGAGTTGAAATTAAGGAAAATAAAAATGAGCGCCGGCAAATTCGTTTGGCTTGCAGTAACTTTTCTTATCGTTTCGCTTGCCGCAATCACTTCTGCCCAGACAATCGATCCGAACCAATTTTTGACTTTAAAAGATTATCTGAGTTATGCCGAGGCACACAATGCAGGATTAAAAAGCAGCTATCAGCAGTGGCAGGCCGCATTGGAACAGGTCCTGCAGGAAAAGGCCCTTCCGGAACCGCAGTTTAATTATCAGTATTGGACAAGACAATCCGACCTGCAAATGAAACAAACTGCCGGCTTGATGCAGATGTTTCCGTGGTTTGGCAAGATTGATGCAAGGACCGAAGCCGCAATTAAAGAGGCACAAGCAGCTCAGCAGAAATACCAAGCCTCCAGATTATCTTTATTTAAGGAAATCAAAGAGGCTTTTTATGAATTTGCATATCTGGCAAGAGCAACCGATATAGCAAATGAAAATTTAGAGCTTTTCAAACATTTTGAACAGGTCGCCCTCACAAAACATCTGACTGAAATGGCCGGACATCCAGATGTGATTCGAGCTCAAATAGAAACGGCAAGAATGGAGGATGTTTTGCGCGGACTTGAACAATTGCGTCCCCCGACTTTGAGCAGATTGTTAACGGCATTAACGCTGCCTTCAGATATGAACCTGCCATGGCCAAATGCCAGGGAAACAAATATAACGGAACTGGATTATGAAAAATTGGTAACTATCCTGAGAGAAAAAAATCCCGAGCTGACACAACTAAATTTTGAGTCACTGGCCGCAGCCTCCAGAATCGAAGCCGCTAAAAAGAATTTTTATCCCGATATTGGTGCCGGCGTAATGTGGGAGGATATGGATAACAGGGGTGGAAGAGACGGGGTCGCCCTGGTTTTTCAGGTCAATATCCCTCTGTGGCGTAATAGCTTAAATGCCGCTGTGAAACAGGCCCATGCCAAAAAGGCTGAAATTGAGCAGCAGAAGATTAATACGGAAAATACTCTTTTGACGCAGGCATCTAAAGCATATTATGAATTCAGGGATAGTGTGCGGAAGATACATCTGTACAGGGACATTCTAATACCTAAAGGCACTGAACTGCTCAGGTCATCAGAGGCAGCGTATCGGTCTGGAGCTATAGACTTTTTGAGTTTGATTGATGCCCAGAGGACATTGCTTGATTATCGTTTGTCATACCGGAGGGCACTGGCGGATAATCAGCAGAAAGTTGCCGAGCTTGAAATGCTTACAGGGACAGAATTGAATTTAAATAACCAAAAATTTTAAACTTGAGGATTCTACTAAGAAAGGAAAACGGAAATGAAGACAACAATGATAATTCTAACAATTGCCGCATTAACAATAGCCGCCTTTTTTATCGGCTGCAAAGAGAAAGACCAGCCTGCATCGAATGAAACCAGTTCAATGCAGGGTATGACACATCAATCAACTGCGGAAAACCAGGCAGCATTAGTTTCAATCGAGCAGAAAACCTGTCCGATTATGGGCCAAAAAATTAATCCCAATGTTTCCACTGAATACAATGGAAAAAAGGTTTATTTCTGCTGCGTGGGGTGTATTGATGAATTCAAAAAAGACCCCGGTAAATATATACCAAAACTGCCTCAGTTTAATAAATAGATTAGAAGATAGATTTTGGATTTTTGAAAATGAATCGAAAATTAATTACCATTTTGATAATATTTTTAGCTGCTGCTGCCGGATTTTTTGTAATCAGCCGGCATTTTACGGCTCAAAATACAGAACAAAAAACAGGCGCCGCTAAAGATGTTTATTATTGTCCCATGCATCCCAACGTGACATCCGACAAGCAAGGTGAATGCCCCATCTGCCATATGTCGTTAGTAAAACGAGGCTCAGCTTCACAAATGAGCGGAGGCCAAAAAGAAAAATCAGGGGAAAGAAAAATACTGTATTATCGCAACCCTATGAACCCGCAGGTCACGTCACCTGTCCCTATGAAAGATGAAATGGGTATGGATTATGTCCCCGTATATGAAGACCAGAATATCCCTGCCGACATACAAGGTGTTTATATAAGTCCTGAAAAGCAGCAGCTTATCGGTGTGCAAAAAGGCAAGGTGGAAAGAAGAGAGCTTTCAGGTGAAATCCTGACAGTCGGAAGGGTTGCATATGATTCGGCACTTTATACAGCTCAGCAGGAATATATTCAGTCGCTTAAAAGTTCCAAATCATTAAAAACGGGCAATTCCAATTACATACAGGAACAATCCAGTGAACTTATAAAATCCATGAAACAAAAGTTGATGGCAATGGGAATGAGCGAGCCGGAAATAGCAGAACTGGAAAAACAAGGCAAGCCCCAGCAAAATCTTTATCTTCCCACAAGCGAAGATAAAAATGTCTGGGTGTATGTAACAATTTATGAATATGAGGCAGGACTGGTGCAGACAGGCACGCAAGTCGAGATAAAACCTATTGCATACCCCGGCGAGATTTTTAAAGGAAATGTTGTTACCGTTACTCCGATTCTCGAGGCCGCAACCAGAACTCTAAAAGTCAGGACCCTTGTCGAAAATCCTGAAAATAAGTTAAAACTCGAGATGTTTGTCAATGTAGCGATAAAATACAATATCGGGGAAAGGCTTGCGGTCCCCGAGGAAGCGATATTGCATGCAGGGACGCGAGATATAGTTTTTATCGCCGAAGCTGACGGTTATTTCGAACCAAGGATTGTGACACTCGGACAGAAGGCACATGGCTACTATGCTGTTTTAAAGGGACTTTCAGAAAATGAGATGGTGGTGACATCCGGCAATTTCCTCATTGATTCGGAATCAAAGCTTAATTCGGCATTAAACCAGATGACTGAACCTAACAAGGCACCGGCAACGCATACAGGTCACTAATGATAAATAAAATAATTGAATTTAGCGCAAAGAATAAATATTTGGTTATATTTTTTACGGTTGCGGCAATAATAGGCGCCGTTTACTGCATAAAAAATATGCCGCTGGATGCCATACCCGATTTATCAGATACGCAGGTGATAATCTATTCTCAATGGGACAGGTCACCCGATATCGTTGACCAGCAGGTTACATATCCCATAGTTACTGCCTTGCTGGGTGCACCAAAGGTTAAGGCAATCCGCGGCTTTTCGGATTTCGGGTTTTCATATGTTTATATTATTTTCGAAGACGGCACCGACATTTACTGGGCCCGCAGCCGGGTTGTGGAATATATGAGCAAGATTACGGCCCGCCTGCCGCAGGGGGTTCAAACAGAAATCGGCCCCGATGCCACAAGCGTCGGGTGGGTTTATCAATATGCCCTTGTCGATAAAACCGGCAAAAATAATCTCGCCGATTTACGCAGCTTTCAGGATTGGAAGCTTCGATACTGGCTTCAAAGCGTCCCCGGAATCGCCGAAGTAGCCACAGTTGGCGGTTTTCAGAGGCAATATCAGATCAACATCAATCCTAATGCCCTGCTCGGTTATAACATACCTCTTTCGAAGATTGTTGAAGCAGTTCGTCAAAGCAACAATGATGTAGGGGCACGCCTGCTGGAAATGTCGGGCGCAGAATATATGATTCGGGCAAAGGGATATATCAAATCCCCCGAAGACCTTGAAAATACAGTAATAGGAACAGATGAAAAAGGGACCCCCATTCTTGTAAAAAGCGTTGCCGATGTTGTGCTTGGGCCCGATATACGCAGAGGCATCGCAGACCTCGACGGCGAAGGCGACACGGTCGGCGGAATTGTGATAATGAGGCAGGGAGAAAACGCACTTAATCTGATAAACAGGGTGAAGGCAAAAATCGAAGAGATTAAACCTTCTCTGCCGGCCGGAGTTGAGATTGTAACCACATACGACAGGTCGGATTTAATAAATAGCGCAATTGATACATTAAGGGACAAGCTGATTGAGGAAATGATTATCGTAAGTTTTGTAATTTTGATTTTCCTTTGGCATTTCCCTTCAGCGATTATCCCTATCGTCACTATACCAATTGCAGTTGTTTTATCATTTATACCGATGTATGGAATGAAATTGACCTCCAATATAATGTCTCTTTCCGGCATTGCTATATCAATAGGAGTCCTCGTCGATGGAGCGATAGTCGAAGTCGAAAACGCGTATAAGAAGCTGCAGTTATGGGAGGAAGGCGGCCGCAAAGGAGATTTTCATGTTATCCGTTTAAATGCATTAAAAGAAGTAGGGCCATCAGTATTCTTTTCATTGCTTGTTATAGCAGTCGCTTTTTTGCCAGTATTTACACTTGTTGACCAGGAGGGCCGTCTTTTTAAGCCTCTTGCGTACAGTAAAAATCTTGCAATGGCGATTGCGGCTGTACTTGCGATTACACTTGACCCGGCGATAAGAATGCTGTTTACGAGAATGAATTATCACCATTTCAAACCGAAATGGTTCTCCAGATTATACAACACATTAACGGTAGGCAGATATTATCCTGAGGAGCGGCATCCTGTAAGCAGGGTATTATTTGCGATATATGAGCCTGTATGCAATTTTGTCCTTGAGCATCGAAAGCTTGTTATCATTATGGCGATATTGCTGATTCTCGTCACTGTCCCGATATATTTCATGCTTGGAACTGAATTTATGCCGCCGCTAAATGAAGGGACGATTCTATACATGCCAACGACTCTGCCCGGCATATCTGTAACTGAAGCGGCAAAACTTTTGCAGATACAAGACAAAATCTTTATGACTTTTCCAGAAGTCCAGCGGGTCTTCGGCAAGGCCGGCCGGGCGAATACCTCAACCGACCCCGCCCCGTTTTCTATGATGGAGACTACAGTTATCCTTAAAGATAAAAGCCAATGGCGAAAAGGAATGACATGGGAAAAATTGATAGATGAGATGAATACAAAGATGCAGATACCCGGTGTAACCAATGCCTGGACAATGCCGATAAAGGCAAGAATCGATATGCTTTCAACAGGGATTCGGACTCCTATTGGTATTAAAATATTGGGAGCTGACCTCGGCGAGATAGAAAAAATAGGAACACAGCTGGAGCAAATCATAAAACCCTTGAAAGGGGCGCGAAGTGTATATGCCGAGCGTGTATCCGGCGGATATTTTATTGATTTCAATTTGAAGCGTGAGCAGCTTGCCCGTTATGGGCTGACAATTCAGGATGCCGAGGAAATTATAACAAGCGCAATCGGCGGCGAAACAATAACTACCGCGATACAGGGTACAGAACGCTACAGTGTAAACGTGCGGTATGCGCGAGATTATCGTGACAATCTTGACAAACTGCAGCGGGTTTTTGTCCCTACATCTTCAGGGGCGCATATACCTCTCGGGGAGATTGCGGAAATAAGCGTGACATTAGGGCCTTCGATGATACGCGAGGAAAACGGGATGCCTGCCGGATACGTTTACGTCGATACGGCCGATTCTGATATTGGCGGTTTTGTGACCCGGGCAAAAAATGCAGTGGCACAGCAGTTCCACATGCCTGCCGGTTACGCATTGCAATGGAGCGGTCAATTCGAGAATATGCTCAGAGTAAGAGACCGTCTTAAAATCGTAATCCCCTTGACCCTTTTAATTATTTTCATATTGCTCTATATGAATACAAAAAGCATTGTTAAGACAGGCATAGTAATGCTTGCCGTGCCGTTTTCATTGATTGGGGCAATATGGCTGCTTTACATATTGGGCTACAACATCTCAATAGCAGTATGGGTCGGGATGATAGCATTGATGGGACTCGATGCCGAGACAGGCGTCTTTATGCTTCTGTTTTTGGATTTATCTTTTAACGATATGGCCGCACAGGGTAGAATGAAGACGTTTTCGGATTTGAAGGAAGCGATTATACACGGAGCGGTCAAGCGGATTCGGCCCAAGATGATGACGGTTATGGCTATGTTTATGGGCCTGATGCCTATTATGTGGTCTATGGGGACAGGCGCCGATGTTATGAAACGGATAGCGGCCCCGATGATTGGCGGAATACTGACAAGCTTCATACTCGAACTGCTTGTTTATCCGCCATTATACGCGATTTGGAGAGAGCGTCAGCTTAAAAAAGCTCAAATTTAATTTAATGATTTGAGGGGAGAAATTATGAGCGTGTTCATACAGAACATAGACTGCGTAGTGCCGGATAGGTGCTATTCTCAGGATTCAATTAAAACGAGAATCAAACGACTGCTTAATGCAGATGCTAAAACCAATCGCTATATCGAGAGCATCTATCAAAATAGTGAGATTGACACAAGATACAGCTGCATTTTAAATCCTGATGAATTCTTTAGAATTTCAGAGAACGGGAAAATCTTAAATCCGTCAACAAAAATGCGTAATGACCTGTTCACTGTCTCCGCACGGAAGCTCTTCGTTGATGCTGCGCGGAGCACAATAAAAAATTGTCCTAATACCGATTTCAAGGACATTACTCACCTGATTACGGTTTCATGCACAGGATTTTTTAACCCCGGCCCGGATTATGCAATTATAGAAGGGTTAAACCTTAATAAAAATATCGAACGATATAATATAGGCTTCATGGGCTGCCACGGGGCATTTCCAGCCTTACGACTTTCCGATTCAATTTGCAGGTCCAGACCAGATGCAACTGTTTTGATCGTTGCGGTCGAGCTTTGCACCTTGCATATCCAATTGAAAGATGACCTTGATTCCCTGCTTGGCGGTGCATTATTCGCGGATGGCGGGGCAGGGGCAATCATCAGTTCCAAAAAACCGTCGGTCGGACAAAATGTATTCGAGCTAAGGCATTTCGAATCAACACTCATCCCTAATAGCCAGGAGCAAATGGCATGGACAATCGGTAATACAGGTTTTGAAATGATATTATCGCAATATATCCCTAAAATAATCCAATCAAATATCCGTGATATTGTTGAGCCGATACTCGAAAGGAACGACACTATAATAGCCGATATTAATCAATGGGCGGTACACCCCGGCGGCAAGGCCATACTCGATAGAATCGAAGAGTCGCTGGGTATCAAAGGCAAATGCCGGGCCTCAAGAGAAGTCTTGAGACGATTCGGGAATATGAGCAGCGCGACGATTTTGTTTGTATTAAAAAATTTAATTGAGAATTCCAGCAGTAATCAAAATGATTCTGTATTCGCCATAGCGTTTGGCCCGGGGCTGACAATCGAGACGGCCTTACTCGAATTAATAAAATCTGAAGTAAAAACAAAAAAACAAAAAGAATTTAGCACCTTAACAAGCGGTAAAAAATATGAATGGCAAATTTGATTTAAATATGCATGATTATATTCATCACCCTGAGGGCAAACTTTTCTTTAACCGGGAGATGTTCGGCGCTATCGCATCAAAATATGATTTTATTACACGGGCCCTTTCTTTCGGGACAGACCAGTCATGGAAAAACCGTTTAGTCGAAGATCTGCCGGATATCAAAACCCCGAACTGTCTTGATATCGCCTCGGGGACTGGTGACATTACTTTTCGTCTCGCTGAAAAATATCCGGCGGGCACAATCATCGGATTAGATTTAACCGAACAGATGCTTAATTTCGCCCGAAAGCGAAATACTTACAACAACATCATTTTCACCATTCAAAATATGTGCCGGATGAACTTCCCTGATTCGAGCTTCGATATCGTCACAGGCGGCTACGCGCTTCGAAATGCGCCAAATCTGGAGCAGGCACTTATTGAAATCCGTCGAGTCATGAAACCGGGAGCTAGCGCGGCGTTTCTGGATTTTTCAAAGCCGCCGAATAAATCGCTGCAGGTAATAAAAGGAACACTCTTGAAAATCTGGGGCGGATTTTGGGGAATCCTACTGCATCGTAATCCCCAGCTTTATACCTATATTGCCGCGAGTTTAAAACAATATCCCGACAGGAACCAACTCAAAGAAATGCTTTCAAAAATTGGCTTTACAAACATCCGCTCCCGCAGACACGTCCTTGGCTTCGCTGAAACCATCTTCTTCGAAAAAGGTCCCTGACACCTTTTTCTCAAAAAAATCAGATAATAAAGACTGCGTGTCAATAATCAATCATCAATAGAAAATGCGTTGTCCCAGTCTTTCCAGACGGGTTCGAGGCCTTTGGATTTAAGCATTTCGGCAATTTGAGCCGGAGAGCGGGAGTCGTCGACATCGAATTGTCCCACTGAATCGGCCTGAGAGTAGCCGCCGGGATTAGTCTTGCTGCCGGCACTCATTCTTGTGATTCCCAGTTTTATAAGATGGTCACGTAAGTATGCAGACTCACGAGTTGAGATTGTCATTCCTGCATCGGCAAAACACAATCGTAATGCAAGAATCATCTGCACGAGGTCTTCATCGGTAACCATGTGAAAATCACAGCCGGAATTCGCCGCGGATGCAGCAGGCCCATCCCTTCGGCTTTGCTCAGGGAAGGCTTGGCCGTGTTTGCACGGGCTGGAAGCCCGTGCTACATTTTTTTCGGCGGTCTTGGTGTACTCTGCGGTGAGATTAACACCTTCTGCGGGACGGATGCGCGGGAAGGAAAATGAAACGCGGGATTTCCAGTATTTTTTCATTAAATACTGAGCATGTTCGGCAAGGGCAAGGGTTTCGAGCCGCCAGTCTGAAAGACCCAGCAACGCGCCTATTCCAATTTCGCGCATACCAGCGTTACCGAAGCTGTCGGTAGCGGACAATCTATAATCGTAATCGGCCTTTGGGCCTGCCGGATGGAATTTACGATAAATATCCCTGTCGTATGTCTCCTGATACATCGTTACACCTTCGATTCCGGCCGCGAAAAGTTTGCCGTATTGCTCTGTGCTCATTTGATAAATTTCAACAGCGATTGAGCTGAATTTCGGCCGCAGTTTCGAGACAAGCTGCGTCAAGTAATCGACAGTAATGAAATCTTTATCTTCGCTGCTGACCAATAGCAAATCTTTGAATCCTTCTTTTGCGATTATGTCGGCTTCAGCAAGCGCCTCTTCAATTGTAAGGCGTATCCTTGGGAATTTATGAGCTTTATTGAAGCCGCAGTAAATGCAGCTGTTCACGCACATATTAGATAAATAAAGAGGGGCATATAGCCGGATAGTTTTGCCGAACCGGCGCAAAGTTAATTGATGGGCCATTTGGGCCATTTGCTCAAGATAATTTTGGGCGGCGGGAGAAATGAGCAGCAGCAATCTATCGAGGACATAATAACCCGGCTTGCGCGAAAGCGCCCATTCGACTTCCGATGGCTTGATTTCTTCTAACCGTCTGGTCCAGATTTCCCGGCCGCAGCCATCGAGGCCTCTGTCTGTGAGTATCTGCTTAATATCGAGATGGTGCCGTGCAGTAATGGTCATATTAGTCATTACGCAAAAAGCCGGTAAGCGGGCTTGAGGCGGATGCTTTTTTTGATTCGGCCGCGGCTCCAGATAAATAAGCAGTCCTTCCGGCGATGACGGCCATCTTGAATGCCTCGGCCATTTTTGTGGGTTCCGCTGCTGTTGCAATTGCGGTATTTACAAGGACGGCATCAGCACCAATTTCCATTGCCTCGGCGGCATGCGAAGGCAAGCCAAGGCCAGCATCGACAACAACAGGAACATTTGCCTGTTCGATTATGATTTCAATTGCGGCCCTGGTTTTTAGGCCCTGGTTTGAACCAATGGGGCTGGCTAAAGGCATCACTGTAGCGGTTCCGGCATCCTGAAGCTTTTTACTTAAAATCGGGTCGGCGTTGATATATGGCAAGACAATAAAGCCTTCTTTGACAAGTATCTCAGCAGCCTTTAACGTTTCAATCGGGTCTGGCAAAAGATAATAAGGGTCTGGCGTTACTTCGAGCTTTACCCAATTGATTCCTGTTGCCGCTCGTGCAAGCCGTGAAAGACGGATGGCTTCATCGGCATTGCGAGCGCCGGAGGTGTTGGGCAAAAGCAGATATTTTTCCCGATCGATTGCCGAGAGCATATCATCATCTTTGTTTGTTATATCAACCCTGCGTAATGCTACCGTTACAATCTCGGCTTTCGCTGCTTCAATGGCCTGTGCCATCACGCTACTCGATGAAAATTTGCCTGTGCCTATCAGCAGGCGAGAATTAAATTTTTTACCGGCAATTATTAATTCATCCATAAATTATCCACCCGGGACAAATCTGATCAATTCAATTGATTGCCCATGATGCAGAGACGTTGTAGAAAATTTTACACGTTCTATTATCTGGCCATCAAGCTCCGCAACTACGGCCGCGGAATCGATTCCAAGGTTTAGCAGCAGGTCTGCTATAGTTGCAGGCATTTTATCTTCAGGAAACGAGCTCACAAGACCATTTATTTTCAAAATACTCATCAGACAACCTCTTTTTTAATCTCATCAACCAATAATTCTATAATTGCATTTGCCTGATGCATTGCAACAATTCCAATTCTGGCAGCAGTAAGAGTTTTACATGTATCGGTACTCCTCTGGCCGTCACCCGCAATAATTAATCTTTTTCCAACTCTTCGAGTCTGTATCTCATTACTCTTGCCGTATCCTGCTAAACCGCTTGCTGAAACTATCATGCAGTTCATTTTACTCAAAACCGTTTCAACAATCATCTGCTTTGCAGGAACGCTATCGAAACATTCGGCAATGCAATCTGCGCCCGCAAAAATTTTAGGGATATTTTCGCTGTCGAGTTTTATTTTATGCCCCTCGATTTTGGCCTGTGGATTTATTCGGCATAAATTTTCAATCATGCAATCAACTTTGAATCTTCCGAGCTGGTCGATAAAAAAATACTGCCTGTTAAGATTCGATTCTTCAACTTTGTCAAAATCGCAAATAATAAGCTTACCTATTCCGCTTCGCGCAAGTGCTGCCGCAATATTTGAACCAAGCCCGCCAAGCCCGGCTATCCCCACGATTGAGCAACCAAGTTTTTCGTTAATAGTTGACATAAAAAAACGCTCTGGCAAAAGGAGCGTTAAAATCATCCATGCCTCCCTTCGCAGGTCTTAACCTGAGCAGGTTCATAGGGTCATCCCAGACAAGTCGGGATTTCTCAGCCCCTGCTGCTGTCTTGACAGCAAGACGGAGGCTCCCCTGGCTCAATATTTAAAGGATTGAGCATAGCATAAATTCTATGAATGGTCAAAACTTTAAACATTAAAAAGATTTGAGGTAAAGTGAACCTTTTTTGGGACCAAATATCAAAGACATGCCTTTTTGATTAAGTTGAAGGCTTGGTTGAACGAAATTCAATTAGTATATTTTATTTATAGGTGTAGAAAAATGATAGCAACTTGCCCACATTGCAGTAGCGGATTTTATATTTCATCCGAAACGGCCGGCAATGTCATCAAATGCTCGAAATGCAAAAAGGAAGTTCGAGCGCCTGACAGACGCGGATGCGCCCCCGGTGCATTAACTGCACCTGATGACGGAATACCATTTGCGATATTAGCTGAGACAAAGGCTGAGGCCGAAGAGCATCTCAAAAATGAAACTGAGGCAAGATTAGAGTTAGAGAAAAAAATCAAAGATGCCCTCGATGGAAGAACAAAAGCGGAGGCCCTAGCATTAACAGCAAAACAGGAGAAGGAACGAATCGAAGTAAAAATTAACGGCGAAATTGACGCGAGACTGAAGGCAGAAGTCCAGGTAGAGTCTTTAACAAGAGAATTGACAGAAGTTAAGACGAAATTAAAAGAGATAGAAGATGCACACGCAGAGACACAAGCTCAATTGCAAAAAGAAAGCGAAACAAGAAAGCAGTTCGAGCTGCAGCTTCAGGCAGAGACTGAAACACGAATAAAAGCAGAAAGTCAGACCAAGGCGGAGGCCCTGGCCAAAAAGAAATACCAGTCACAGGCCGAATCCGAAACAGCGGAAAGAATAAAGCTCGAGCAGGAGCTGGCGACAGTTAAATCAACAATGCAGGAAGTAAAAATTGTCGAAAGCAGGAAAAAACCTTTAAACTTTATCAAAGGTCTTGTCAGGGTGACATTTATCTTATCGCTTATGGCGGCAGTAGCGGGAGGATACATCGCATACATAAACGGCTATATAATAAACAGTCATTTCGACAGACCAATGCATCTTCCGTTATTCAGCAGGGCTGTTTATCTTCCTGTCAATTTAATCGCGATAAGTATCTGCAGCTATTTAGCCGCCTGGGCCGTTCTTTTGATTATTATTTTCGTAATAAAAGGTTTCTCGAAATCAAATTCAAATAAATCAGATATTACCGCTCAGTCTTCAGCGATATTGCCGGAAAACATCCCTTTGAATGAAGTCAGGACATGGAGGTCATCATAATCAAAATCATAGTCCGAGAAATTGTCCCCTATCAATTTGTTTTAGCCTGTTTTTCAGTCAATTTCTCATTTATTACAAAGCAGGTAATGTAGAAATCTAAAAAAGCCGAAATATGAATGTATGCAAATGTGACTTACGAAAAATGGGATTTAAAGTGACCCCGTAAGTATAAAATAAATTAAAATAACCACACAATGAATAGGAGAATCAAATGACTCCGGTAAAGACAGTTGAAAGAGCGTTAACAATGGGCGAAATAAAGGATAAGGCCAAAAACCTTGGCATAAATCCAGGCACTATGAAAAAGACAGAACTTATCCGTGCCATCCAGTCCGCTGAACACAATAATACCTGTTACGGGACAACTAACGGCACATGCCAGTGGACGGAATGCTGCTGGAGAGCTGATTGCCTCAAGATTAGAAATTAGGTAATCGCTGGAAGATTTAAAATTTAACGGGGCGCCTTGCGCCCCGCTTTCATTTCTAATAACATTGCGGATTATAAGGATTTGCACAATCCAGCCAATAATCCACCATCACCGCCAAATCCGTCAGGTTTACTATACAATCACCTGTTAAATCGCCTTTGGCGGGACATTGATAAATATAAAAGGCATCATCACTCATATCGTAAACAGCAGGATTATTTGCATTGATAATTCTTATAAAGCAATACTCAGAATCAATCATTGGAACGAGCCAGTCAAAGCTGAGGGTGTTGACAATGGCCGAAGGAGTAATCGTCAGCCATGTATAGCCGTAATCGATTGAATATTCAATCAGAACTTTTTCAACAGGTCCGGCGGTATTCCATGTAATTGGAAAGACACTGCCGGCAGCAACAACTGCGGAGGCATTAGGAGATAACACTGTAATCGTAGAGGCGGCCGGAGCGACTACACGCAATGTATTAATGTCCTGAAGTCCCCACTTGTTCGGCAGACTAAAAGTGCTGAAGCTTTTTTCATCACCATAATCCGCGGAGGGAGGAGTTATCAAAGCGCTGGGGTCGGCTTTTAACCGAAATATTTCAGTATCACTGATACCGCCTGCAGGGCTTACACCTTCACCGGCCGGTCCAAACATAACAACATTCAAGGAATTTTTGATTCTAAGCTGCCAGTTATTATTGCTTACAACGAAATTTGAGGCAGTGATATAAGCGCCATTAGCATCATTACTGGATTGGGCATTTATCCACCAGTCACCGGCAGCGGGATTGTAACTGATGTCGCTTGGCAGGTCTTCTGAAACAGTGATAATTGTTCCGCTTCGCAAATCCGACCAGACGGGGTGAGTTGTAAGGACGAGTGTTTCACTAAAAGCACCGCTGTCGTAAATATCCAGCTTCCAGCCGCGCATATCAAGATGGTCGGTAATGACAACCAGCTCAAACCAGTCACCGCCGTTACCCATTACTCTGCCGAAGTAAGAATCGCAGGCCCTGCCGCCATCATCATCGACAACTTCGTTTCCCCCGTTAATAAACTGACTTCCGCCAACGGCATTATACTCATTGAGAATAACATCAGCGCAGAATGCATATCCTGATAAACTGAAAATTAAGCAGGCAGCAAAAAAGTTTTTAAGAAGAGACATCATCATCGTTCCTTTTTTATAGTATCTGAATTTACTGCGAAGATATTTTCCCACATACCGTCAGGCCGAACCTCCATAATCTCGACATCACGATAAAAACGAAGCATTGAAATGGTGTAAATAACCATTGCTTCTGTGGCCGCGTCCTGAGCCCTGAATAAATCTCTTTGGGCATCGAGAACATCACGGGTATTTGCACGCGCATACTGCAGCAGATTCATTGTGTCCTTCAATCGGTGCCTGGCCAGAACAAGCTGCTCTGACTGGACCTTGTATCTCTGAGCAGATTCCATTAAATCACGGTAAACTGTGCGAACGTCGAGTATAACTGAATTCAATTTTTCTTTGTAACTGCGCTGATTTTGTTCGAGGAACACCAGCGATAGACGATAATTGTTCTCCTGTGAAAGCGGGTCCAAATTAGGGTCAAATCTTAAGCCGATAAAAGCTTTGTCTTTACCTGATGAAAAAGGGGTAATGGCCCTGTTAGACTGCATTTCGGAAGCAATCGCGATTCTCAAGTCAGGCCTCATATCGTCATAGGCGACAAGAACTTTGCGCTCCGCATCGATTACGGCATCGAAGGTGTTGGCCAAGTCAAGCCGGCGGTCCAGGGCTGTTCCAACAGCCTCGTTCTCGGAAAAAGCCGGCATTTTCATTTCGATATTTCGCAGGGCAGCAAGCTCGTTGTAATCGAGCTGGATTTCGAGTTCGACGGGCATACCGAGTGCAAGTTTGAAGTCATCAAGCTGCTGATTATAGAATTTTTCGGCCTGAAGATACGAATCGGAAGCAATCAGTTTGTCCTGCCTTGCCTGGTCGAGCTCAAATTGAGGTAACCGGCCGGCAATCGAAAGTTTATAGGCATGGTCATATATATCAATCAATGACTGGAAATTATCGCGTGCATTTCTATAAGCATCATAGGCCTGCAGAACTTCATAATAACGGGAGGTAATTGAAACGGCAAACCGCTTGCGGAATCTGCTGAAAAAACGTATCTGATAAAGAACGTCCCTCTCAGATTGTGTAAGATTTTCGAGAACGATATTCGGGTCCCTGCCCCGCATCAGGGGCTGCTCAAATACAGCTAAAAAAACATTTGAAAGACCTGAATCCTTATCGCCGCTTAGAACTTCCATCCATGCAGTGGCTAAACCTAAACTTATCTTAGCGCCTGTTTTGAATAGCTTATTTACACCTATTCCGCCTCCAGCCGTTAGCCCCTCATCCTCGCCATTTTTTACATAACCGGTCTCGGCTGAACCGAAAGGCAAATAATCAAACTGATGTCTTGCAAGTCGCAGGTCGAGAGCTTTTATATAAAGAAAATCTTTTTCAAGCTGATAAATTAAATTGTGGTCGACCGCATAATTAACGGCCTGAGCAAGGGACAGTGTTGAACCTGAAAGATAAGCATTTGTATCCTGGATATCGAAAGGCGCCGGACCAGCACTGTCAATCCTGTAATTGGCCTTTACTCCGAACTGGTCTTTCCATTTCGAATCGATAATCCTGTACGCATTTTTGTCGACTTTAGCTTTAACTTCATCGGCTTTAGGGGCACAACAGCCATGCAGACACAAACCTGCAAAGCAAGCCAAGAACACCTCCTTAAGCCTCAATAGTCTCATCAAAACACCAAAAAACGTAAATTGCTGCGTGATTTCTAATCGAATATATTAAAGCTGACGAATCCCCACAGTTTCTCCGGGAGTCAGCTGCATCCCTTCCGGAATTTTGATAACGAAAGGCAAACCCCACTGCGGCACAGCGGGATTAACCCAGAGCCGTGCGGGCATCTGCTCTATAATCGGACCAACAGAAAGAATTTCTGATTTCGCAATCTGGGAAGAAACTCCTCCATTTCTTATAAGTGCAACTTTCATACCGACTGCAATATCTCCGATTTGATTCTGGCCGGCATATGCAATAATTTCTTGTGATTTGTTCTGAGCAATGACTAAAATCGGCTGACCGGCGACAACATTTTCCCCGGGCTCTAATATGCCCTGGGCTGTTCTCTGTGCGGCAGGATCGGTTGATTTCGCAAGAATTTGAACTACAGTACCATCAATGGGGGCAGTAAGAACAAGGGCCCTTCGCTGAACGGCAAATTCTTCCACCAATTTTTCCTGCACGGCCGCCTCTTTGCGTATGGCATCGAGGGCCGCGTCTACCGACGGTACCTGAAATTTTTGTGAAATAAATGTATCATAACGAAGCTGTGCCAGCTTTAACTGTTCCTGCGCCTGGACTACATGGTTTTCCATTTCCTCGATCTTCCTGGCCAAAGCAGTGTGCAGCGCCTTAGCTTTATCAACCTCGTAAGGAGCAACAGTATTTTTGGCAAGAAGATCGGTTAAAATTTTGACTTCTGCCGCATAATCTTCAAGGGTAATCCGGTCCGAGGCAATTTGAGCTTTGAGACTGAGTATATCGAGGCGTGCCTTTTCGACGTCAACGGCAAACCGCCTTTGTTCTTCAGCCCTGTCGAGTTCGGCAGCATTAATATCGGATAAAAGCTGATCCTGAGTCGGGATTAACTGAGAGCGAAGGTGTTCAGCGGTGGCAGATACAGTAGCCATTTGGGCAGTTAAGAGCTCGTCATCGAGTGATGCAACAGGCTGGCCTTTTTTAACGACATCAAACAGCCTGACATAAACAGTTTTAATGTGTCCATCGACAGGAGCGCAGACCTGTGCAACCTGGCTTTGGGCCATACCAACAATTTCAATTTTTTGAGAGCCGCCGTAAAACAGCACCCCAACCCCGGCGACTGCCACTACCCAGACAAGCATTGGGAGGACCTGCTGCTGGATTCGTCCGTTTCTGAAGAAAGTGATTTTTCGCGAATTTTTCATACCTCGAGTAACTGCTCCTGCATAGTCAGGCTGATGTTTTCAATGCCATCGGTTTTCTGAAGCTCCGCGAGCATTTGTTCATTTTTATCCGTATTTTTAACCATAAGCTGATAGGCATATTCAACTAGCGAAGTGCCGAAACCGCTGTCCTGGGCAGAAATAAGGACAAAATTACCACAGAACCGCTTGAGAATTGCCGGTATCGGGTGGTTTGATGGCATGTGGCCTTTGAGGCTGAATCTCAAAAAAGCGTTATGAGGCTCATGCATACCGAAGTTAGTAATATGAAGATATACAGCAATAGCGCACAAAACTAATGTTCCTATTATGGCCGTCAAATACCGTTGTGAGCCGGATGCCATGCCGACTACAAGGGAACAGAATATGAAAACGACGTCCCGGGTATCTTTTAACACATTTCTGAATCTTACCAGGGCAAGTGCGCCCATAAGCCCGAACGCCGTTATGATATTATTTCCTATTACACCCATTACCATCGCAACGACAACGGTAATAAGGATTAATGACTGAACATATGTGCGGGAGTATGAAAGGCCTGAATGTGTAAAGTAATATACCCAGGCGATCACCTGGCCCAGCACAAATGCCAAAAGCAGAGACAACAAAACACTTTGAGGGCTAAACCCCCCTCCGACGGTAGTCACCTCAAATAACTGGGATAGTTTTTCGATTATTCCTGAATTCATATTTACCAAGCCTCATTAACTTTAAAGGCAGAAGCCCCGCAAACACTATTAGCGTATTTTGAAAACGACTGCTGGTATAGTTCAAGACACCTGACCATTCTGGTAAGCCATGCGGGAAAACGCGATGTGAATTTTATTTCGAGAATAACATTGTTAGTTGGAAACCTTTGCCAGCCAGGGCTGTTTAACGTCACAGACGCCTGTCTGCACATTTTGAAGCTTAGTTTACGGTCAAATGTAACACGGACCCTGTTTTCTGAGGTGTCTTCATATGCCCTGCGAAGATATTTGATCAAAATAAACGGCCGGGCGTTTATACTTTGCATATAAAAAAGAAACTGCTTAAGAGCTTCCTGTTCTGTGCTGTAGTATTGTCCCGGCAACGCACCTAACGAAAGCAGCCGTTCGACATCGGCGTGCTTTACCCTCTGCCTGTCTTTGATTACGGTAAAATTGGCCCTGCGTTTAATCTCGAAGAATTTGGGATATGACGGGTCATCGTTATATCCTCTGACGCGAAGTTTAAAACGATTCTTCTGGCCGGTCAAACTCTCTTTGCACAGTTGAAGATTTGGGGAATCAATATATAAACTCACAATCGGATAACAACCCGTTGGCTGGAGTTTACAATACCTGTCAGGACGAAGATAAGGCTGGATGAATTTTTCAACCTGTGCGGCTTTTGACTCGCTAATTTGATATTTATATTCAAATCGGCACCTCAAAGTGCCGTCTGCGGCTACCGTTTTGCCGCTAAATGGCACAAATACCTGCTTTTTTTCCTGAGGCGCAACTTTATTTACACCAAGAGGGACAATAACACTCTTAGATTTGAGTTTACCAACTATATTACTTATTGAATTACTTTTCATTTCCACCCCCCCACCGATGACCAACTAAAGTCACCACGATGGGCCACCCAAACAGCCGCTATCAAGCAACTGTTAAAAACCTCGCAACCCTACCTATATTAACATTAATCTAACAGTTTTACTCCAAAAAGTCAATTTCAATCTTCCCCGATGAGCTTTTATATGAGCATCTTAAGCAATTATAATTTCTTTATTTCCAAAGTCTTATAAAAAAGATATTTATCCTCTTAAGGATTAGCTGTTCCAGGAGTCGGGTTAGATGCCTGCCAATTATTCGGGTCATTTCCGTAAGCCGTTAAAACACTTCTACTGAGAGATTTTCCATGGCCATCTGCTTGATTTGGCCATAAATCCACTCCTTCAGGGCAATCCTGCGGGTGAGAACCATCGCTGAAGACAACCCGGTCAACCCGGGCGTAAAAAGTCTGACCCAACTCATCTGTATCGATGGGTTTAGCTAACTCAAGTTTTTCGCCTCCATTGCTCAGATTGCCGCCATAAGGCCCAAGAACGGTAATGCCCCCGGGAACTGTATATCTTGTCCGGAAATACGCAGGCGTAGTCTTGACGATAAGCAGGTATCCATTAGCAGGAATCGTCGTTCCAGCAGGAAACACATAATCTATTCCATCACTAAACTCCCATGGAACTCCGTTAACATCATAGAGATTAACTGTGCTGCCGGTAATATTGCGCAGCTCGATGTATTCAGAGTTCTGGCCATTAATATCAGGAGGGTTATACATTATTTCATTGATTACAATGGGACCAACCCTCGGATAAGCATTTGCAGCGCCGGGGGTATTCGAGCTCATAGCAACGAAATTAAATGAGCCTGTGCTTTTTTGATAGCGGCCAAAAGCAATACCATTTTCTGAGGCATCGAAATCCTCTTTTTCTCGATAACCAGTAAGCACGGACCCGTCGCTGGAAGTCAGATAGGCGGTTTCGCCGTATTCACTAAAGGCAAATGCCGTGATTTTGCCGGTATCCGAACTTGCGGGACCAAAGTTCGCATCTACCGAAAGGACCAGATACGCGCCAGGCGCAAGAATTGTCCCTGCTTTAATCTTATATTTTGTCAGGTCTTCCGAATCATCGCTTAGATACCAGTTACCTATATTTATGGAAGATGATGTGGTGTTTTTCAGCTCAATCCAGTCGCCCGGCGAAGTATCCGAATGGGCAAGCAGTTCGTTAATAGCTATTGAACGTTCCCTCAGAAGTCCTGAGTCATCGATATCAGGTGTCCCGCCGGCGTATTTGCTGGCACCCCAGCTTTCCTGTTTATTCCAAGTATTGACATCAGCAGCAGTGGCGTCAAAGATATTCAGCGAGAAGCCTTCACCGTCAGTTGGCTTCTGCCAGTCATCAGAGTAGTTGAAATCGTGAATCGTCCTGCCGATGGCATCTTCAAGGCGAATGTGTTCGCCATCATTGGCCAGGTTGCCTGTATATTGACCCGCGATATTTTTGCCTCCACCATATCTGGCGGTAAAGGCGTTTGTGTCTTCTACAACAAGAACGTAATCTCCGGCCGCAAGGGTCATATTCGGGAATGTGAAGTGAATGCCTTCGGTGAATTTTACAAGGTTAAGATTGAGTGTTGACGTTCCGATATTTTTCAGCTCGACGAACTCCTGGCAGGGATCGCCTGGCTCAGTTGGGTGATACATCAATTCTGTTATTCTGAGTTTGTCCTTAACGGGGCCGACAGAGAAATTTGCCTCGGTAAGGGCACTCCACTTCGAGCCGCTGCTGTAAAAAGCCCGTGCTTTCAGTGTGAGCGAGTTATTAATTGTCACTGACCCGCCGCTTGAGATAATCGTCCCGTTACCCTGAGGTTCAAGGCCGTTGGTTGTATAATAAATCGTCCCGCCTCCTGTGATTGTTACAGTCGAACCAGCGGTTTTTTCGCCGCCGAACTGACTAAACACAGGCGCCGCAACCGTAGGATAAAAACCGCGAGATGGATATCCGTTTGTGACAAGCCAGTTTGTGCGAACGGGGAAAAATGGCTGCATCCAATAGTCTATAAGCGGATGACTCGGATTTATCATGTAATCACGTTCGTCTTCCCAATAAGCAGGGGTATAGACCGGGGCCCTGGCATCTTTCCAGTCATGCAGGAAATCTCCCCATCTGGCAGATTCACCAAGTATTGCCTTTTCAATTTGATATGCACGAGTTTGATAACGATTAATATTTTTCTGAGAAGTAAGAGCGCCGTTATTGAACAAGTGCTTATGAACCCGGTCGCCCATAAGCCGTTTGTAGTCGGGATTGTTGTGAAGGGCATTGTGCATATTTCCCGGCCCCATGTTGTAGTAACCATCGAAGGGGAAGGGGTCATGAAACATAGTTGGCTCCCATATCGCGATTTCCGCGTCCCAGGTATAAAATTTCCATTTGTCTTTCGGGGGGCCGTCAACATCCAGCGGATTGCGTGTGCTGCCGGCGTACCAGTTTTTGGAGCCCCAGTCCCAGTTTGTAACGAATGTAGTGTAAATAATATAATCGCACATCTGGGCAACATCAACATGCTGGGCGAATTCGGCGTAAACACTCGCAGTCACTGGATTGCTGTAGCTGAATGGTGCCAGCAAGTTTCGCATATAATCCCAACTGTCTCTCTGGCCTTCTTTAACGGTTACACCATTAGGACCTTCAATTGTTCCTTCAATCGAGTCATAATCCTCGCGCTGGCCTCCTAAATGTTCGGCAAGGAATGGCCCATCCGGCCTTTCACTTGCCTGATAGAGTCCCCAGTAAAGTCCGTTGAGATACAAATGAACAAACCGAGCATCGGGAGAGAGCCACCCCATGTCGCGCATAGTATCCTGAGCAAATGTGTCCCTGAGATATTGTGCCATTTTGCTGATCTCGAAATTGTCGAGCCAGCTCCAATGATAATTGGCTCGAAGTGAGAGATTATCAAGTCGTTTTGCCCCGGTTTTGGGGAACAGCGGAAATTCGAGCTGAGACGGGCCAAATTCGCTTTTGAAAAATATCCGCAACGAGTGTTTTGAATTCAAGCATGGGTCCTGGCTTTGATTTCCTATAAGGCGCAGGCCCGCATTTAGCTGAAAATCGTCACTCGAGCATGGGTCAAAATACTCTACCGATACAGGATTTTCTATCGACTCCCATGAATTAACATATATGCCAATCACGGGGTCAAAGATATTTTTTATATCGGTGACAAGCGACAGCGTTGGAATTGCCTTCATTGCCGCTTCGAATTTGCCGCTGTAACAAGGGTCGTTTAGAACTTGCGGATCCATTTCATAATCAGTGAATACTTTTCCACTGTTACCTTTGTCCCATTGAACCGGGAAGCCTTTCGAAATCGCATAAGTGTCGTTCTGGTTCCTCACATTGCTAAGGAAAATATAAGTGGCGGTGTTGACTGTGCCGGCCTTATAGCCCGCTCTGAATGCGGCGGCACGAAGGCAGGTTGTGCCGGTAATCTGAATCCTGGTATTTGGATTATAAACAATGCCTACTGTATCGGTCGGCGTATTGCCGTCGAGAGTGTATTTTATAGTTGCGGCGCTGTCTTCACAGAAAAGCTCGGCGACAAAATTCGTATCATAAAAACCATGCGAGTGACTTATATCAACTTCATCGACAAGGCCTAAATAACCCTGACTGTTGGCAGCGCCGGGTGTAGGGACACCCATATATCGCCAATTTTCAGTTCCATCGGTGTATGCGCCATAAGAAATATTACTGAATTGCTCACCGAATACAAAGCTGTCGATAAGCGTCAGGTCACCGCGATAAAGCCCTATGGTCTCACCATCTTTGTCTAATTTGAAACCGACATGGTTGGGTCCTTCTGTTGTCTCATTGTCTGCCCAAAGGACTAAATA